>Ga0272444_10000024_pt1 | contig 254573 bp, 244 predicted proteins | sample SSMForm13_FD_201033 | JGI IMG/M metagenome (GOLD analysis project Ga0272444, IMG submission 201033) | Marine sediment archaeal communities from Little Sippewissett salt marsh, Falmouth, MA, United States - SSM-Form-13 | ecosystem: Environmental > Aquatic > Marine > Wetlands > Sediment ... | reverse complement strand
GCTTATATACAATCTCTGAACGATATTATAGGAAAAATAATAACGTAATTTTTCAGACCAGAAACAGACAAGAGTTGCTGGCTGAAAATGCAACCGCGTACCCCCTAAAAATGACGAGACCCCAACTGCCCCCAAAAACTGTCAGCATGCAGCTTGGCAGGATATTGCGCATGTTACGAACCAGGAAGGGAATGACGCAGGAAGAACTTGCAGAAAAGACCGGGCTTCACAGGACCTACATCGGTGTTGTAGAACGAGGCGAAAAAAACATCACGGTCATTAACTGCATGAAAATATCCCACGTGCTTGACAGTAACCTGGCATCAATACTCCACGAAGTCGAGGCTGTTCTTGACCCCTCGCGACTCTCATCGGAAGAGACGTCTGAACTCTTTTGTGAATAGCAGTATCACCATTGTTGCGGTGCCCTGGAATGAAGAAACCCTGCCATTGGCAGGGTTCCAGACATATCATCTATCTTCTGCTCCAACTCAGGGCGTTGGACCAAAATCGTTAAGTGGAAGATGAGCGCACAGCTGCTTGACATCATTCCTGACATCGGCACATACCTTGTCTGCCCCGTCTCCCGAAGCCGCAGCCGTGATAACACGGTCTATCAGCTCGACAATGGCTACAGCTTCCTCCTCCTTCATCCCCCTGGTCGTCATGGCTGCAGCACCTACGCGAATGCCACTGGTAACGAATGGTGATTTATCGTCAAAAGGCACCATGTTCTTGTTTACCGTAATCCCGGCTGCATGCAACATATTTTCGGCAACCTTACCGGTCACACCCTTGTTGCGCAGATCAAGCAGCATAAGATGGTTCTTTGTACCGCCGCTGACGATATCGTAACCGAGCGACATAAACTTATCAGCCATTGCTGCCGCGTTGGCACGGACCTGCACTGCATAGTCACGGAATTCAGGACGGAGAGCTTCTCCGAAAGCCACAGCTTTAGCCGCAATGATATGCATAAGCGGACCACCCTGGATACCTGGCATGATTTCGGCATCGATCACCTCCGACATCATCTTCGTACGTGGTCCGTTCTTCGTCTTGACCGTTATTCCTAGGGGGTTTTCAAAATCTTTGCCCATCATGATCATACCGCCGCGGGGACCGCGAAGGGTCTTGTGTGTCGTTGTTGTCACAAAGTGGCAGTGAGGCATCGGATCGTTCAGCAGGCCAGCAGCGATAAGTCCTGCAGGATGGGCGATATCCGCCATCAGGAAAGCCCCGACCTTGTCGGCGATCTGGCGGAAAGCCTTGAAATCGAATCCCTGGGAATACGCGCTTGCACCGCAGATGATAAGCTTTGGCTTGACAGAAAGAGCCATTTCCTCAACCTTGTTCATGTCGATAAGGCCTGTTTCGCGATCTACACCATACGAGTGCGCATCAAAAATTTGTCCTGAAAAGTTCACTGAACTTCCATGAGTAAGGTGACCGCCATGGGCCAGGTCAAGCCCCATGATACTATCGCCAGGCTTCAGCACGGAGAACAGCACACCCATGTTTGCGCTTGAACCGGAATGGGGCTGTACATTGACATACTCACAACCAAAAAGTTTTTTTGCACGCTCACGGGCAAGGTCTTCAGCAACGTCAACAAATTCGCAACCACCGTAATACCGCTTTCCGGGATACCCTTCAGCGTATTTGTTGGTCATGACCGAACCGCAGGCTTCCATGACAGCCTTGCTTGCAAAGTTTTCCGAAGCAATAAGTTCGAGGGTTTCCGTCTGTCGACGCTCCTCGTTCCTGATCGCCTCAAAAATCTCCGGGTCCTGTTTCTGAAGGTTATCTGTACTCATCTCTTGTATTTCTCCTCAAGGTTACTGTTGTGGTTTGTTCTCTTGTCCCGTCGCATCCTGGCAACTGCAGGAGCATGCAATCATATGCCCCATTTTATCCCTCTTGGTTTCAAGGTAAAACAGGTTTTCAGGCGTTGGTGCAATTTCGATAGGCACACGCTCTACAATCTCGAGGCCATAGCCTTCGAGACCGACAATTTTCTTGGGGTTGTTGGTCATGAGGCGCATCTTCCTGACACCGAGGTCCTGGAGAATCTGGGCGCCAATACCGTAATCACGAAGGTCTGCCTTGAAACCGAGCTTTTCATTTGCTTCAACCGTATCGAAGCCTTCATCCTGCAGGTTGTATGCCTTGAGCTTGTTGATCAGGCCTATACCACGACCTTCCTGCATCAGGTAGATCAGCACGCCTTTACCAGCCTTCTCTATCTGTTGCATTGCCGATGCCAGCTGGTTACCGCAATCACAGCGCAGTGAGGCAAAAATATCTCCTGTTGCACACTGGGAATGCACTCGTACAAGCACCGGGTCACCGTCGGCAACGTCTCCCTTGACAAAAGCCAGGTGATTCTGCTGCTGCGTATCACAACATGTTTCATAAGCGATCAGCCTGAAGTTTCCATGCTTGGTCGGTAACGATGTCTCTACAGCCCTCGTGACCAGCTTCTTACGTTTCATCTGGTACGCCACAAGGTCCTTAATCGTAATGAGCTTCATGCCGAACTTCTCCTTGATCTTGAGAAGCTCGGGCAGCCTGGCCATGCTCCCGTCATCGTGAAGGATTTCACACAGCATACCTACCGGAGCGCTGCCGGCCAGTTCAGCAAGGTCTACGGCAGCCTCTGTGTGGCCAACCCTGCGAAGCACGCCACCATCCATCGCCCTGAGTGGAAAAATATGGCCCGGTCGAGAAAAATCATCTGCATGACACTTTGGATCTGCAAGCATCTTGATCGTCATGTATCGGTCATATGCCGAAATACCGGTGGTCACACCTTCAGCAAGTGCATCCACCGATACAGTAAAATTGGTTTCATGCTGGGAAGTATTACGCTGCACCATCGGGTCCAGCTGAAGTTCCTTTGCCCTGTCCATCGTCACTGCCACACATAACAGGCCCCTGGCTTCCTTCGTGATGAAGTTGACCATTTCAGGCGTCACCTTATCGGCGGCCGCAATGAAATCACCTTCATCCTCCCTGTCCTCATCGTCAATAACAATAACGAGCTTACCTTCCCGAAGGTCCTCTATCGCAGATTCGATAGAGTCAATCATGACTGCACTCATGCTGCACCTTTATCTGTCCCGGCCCGGAGCCGGATATGTTACAAAAAAAGAGATCCGCAGCGAACCTGCCGGCCAGCTGCAACGAGTAGTAATGTAAAAAAAGTTCAGGTAATTCGCTCTTCCCCGAACCTGCTTTGATAAGCAGGGGCATTTTCGTATACTTCACCGGTTTTTTCAGCCTTACGGTAGTATATTACACATAAGGTTCGTATTGCTACACATTTCTTAAAATATTCGTCTTTCCATGATCACTCCCGCCCCAGAAATGTCGAGCGAGGCCAGGGAACTGGCCCGAAAAATTTCAAGAGAGCAGCTTCTTGAAGCTAAAGAAAACGGCTTTTCCGACTGCCAGCTTGCCTATATCTTCTCTGCCAAGGAGGAACATTTCAGAGAGCTCAGGAAAGCATACGGAATAGAGTCAGTATTTAAGACTGTCGACACCTGCGCTGCCGAGTTCGATGCCAAAACCCCATACCACTACTCCAGTTACGAAGAGGAGAACGAATCGATTCGTTCCGATCGAAAGAAAGTGATCATCCTTGGCGGTGGGCCTAACAGGATCGGCCAGGGCATAGAATTCGATTACTGCTGTGTACAGGCTGTCTTCGCTCTCAGGGAGGCTGGTTACGAAACCATCATGGTGAATTGTAACCCGGAAACGGTATCGACTGACTATGATATTGCAGACAAGCTCTACTTCGAACCACTGACGTTCGAGGATACCATACGGATCATCGAACACGAAAAGCCGCTTGGTGTTATCGTCAGTTTTGGCGGCCAGACCCCGCTCAAGCTCTCCTCACGCCTCGAGGAAGCTGGCGTCACCATCCTCGGTACCTCGAGCAAGGGCATCGACCTTGCAGAGGATCGAAAGAAGTTCGGCGCCATCCTGCGTGAACTCGATATTCCGCATCCAGACTACGATACCGCCGTCAATTTCGAGGAGGCACAGGAAATAACCAGCCGCATCGGCTACCCTGTACTGGTTCGTCCCAGTTACGTACTCGGCGGCAGGGCGATGAAAATCATCTACAGTGACGATTCCCTCAAGGAGTATGTCGACCAGGCGCTCTTCATTTCTGAAAAATACCCGCTGCTTATCGACCGCTTCCTGGAAACCGCTGTAGAGTTCGATATCGATGCCATTGCCGACAACACGGACTGTGTTGTCAGCGGTATCATGCAGCATGTAGAAGCTGCAGGTATCCACAGTGGCGACTCGACCTCGATCCTGCCATACCACAACATCAGCCCCTCGGCGATTGCAACCATGAAAGAGTACACGAGGCAGCTGGCGAAACGTCTCGACGTAGTAGGCCTGATGAACGTTCAGTATGCTGTACAGAATGATAAGGTCTTTGTTATCGAAGTCAACCCGAGGGCCAGCCGAACTGTACCGTTTGTCGGCAAAGCCACTGCAGTGCCGGTTGTACGGATTGCTACCAGGGTCATGCTGGGTGAAAAGCTCTGCGACCTTCGCAAGGAGTACCGACTGGCTGACTGCGATGAACTTGGCATGAAGCACCTGGCCATCAAGGAGCCGGTATTCCCGTTCTCTAAATTCGTCAAGTCAGGTGTCTACCTTGGCCCGGAAATGCGCTCGACCGGTGAAGCTATGAGCCTTGCCTACCACTTCCCGGAAGCCTTTGCCAAGGCATACCAGGCAGCAAACATGGAGTTGCCGCTTTCGGGCACGGTCTTCATCAGCGTCAACAATCGCGACAAAAATGACAAGATCATCCAGATCGCAAAGGATCTCTACCGTATAGGGTTCGACCTGGTTGCAACGTCAGGCACGCAGAAATTCCTGAATGACAATGGCATAGAGTGCAAGAAAGTCTTCAAGGTGGGAGAAGAGGGTCGTCCGAACATTTTCGATACCATACGACTGGGGAAAATTGATTTCGTGATCAATACCCCGCTGGGAGAACAGGCCCTTAACGATGAGGAAGCTATCGGCGCAGCATCCGTTACGAGCGGTGTGCCGTTTGTAACCACCATCGAAGCTGCAGAAGCTTCTGTGCAGGCGATCGATGCATTGCGCAAGGAGGAGTTTAGCGTCAAGAGCCTCCAGGAGTATGCTGCATACCGAAACCAGTAAGCTGCTATCGAAGCACAACTGCTGACCTTTCAGAGAAGCCCGGCTCCAGGGAAATCCAGGAGCCGGGTTTACTGTTTTCAGACCTTTATCTCGACCTGTTGCCCATTGACCTTGACGTCATGAACATTGAGCGGTCCCTTGGCTGGCCCCTCCACAAGGGTACCATCATACCTGAAGGTGGATGCGCCTATACTGCAACACTGCACGGTATCCGTACCAGGCACAGGATCGAGAGCACGCTTCCCATGCGTACAGACATTCCTGATCGCATGGAGACTGCCGTCACTCCCCCTTGTTACAAGCAGCGGATACGGCAGCCCCTTTCCTTCCAGCCTCATGGCCCCGTAAGCATCCCCTAGCTCTGGAGCCTTTGAAAGGTCGAGGGATACCACCCCCCGATCGAACGACCAGCATCCCGTATCCCAGGGTTTCGATGTTGCCGGCATCCCAAGCAACCTCTGCAGGAAATTCCTGTCAAGTTTTTTCACTGTCATTTTCTCGTTGATTTTCTTGTAAAGAGTTGACGATCATCCATGCAAATCTGAATGAAAACATAAAGATTTTTTTTAGTTTTACAGTAGGGCATCATGTTTTCTGGACAACGGTAAACCATGTACTACCATGAACAACAACCTGTCCGACATCCTCCAGGAGTCTATTGAGCTAGAGCTCAGCATTTCAAGACTCTACACCCTCTTCCACGACATGTATCCAGATGATGAGGATCTCTGGTGGCAACTTGCCATCGAGGAGAGGAACCATGCCGCGCTGCTGCGGTATGAAAAAAGCAACCGGCAAAACGGTTGCGAAATGGCAGAAGGCTTGCTGGCCAACGACCTGGAAGCAATAACAGCTGCAAACAATAAGGTGGTTCAGCTGACCGAACGCTTCAAAAGCGCCTCTCCGCCCCGTGAAGAAGCCTTCAGCACAGCCCTGGACATTGAAAACAGCATCGGCGAAGCCCACTACCAGGCCTTCATGGACAGTAGTGAGGCGCACTCTGTAGCTGACGAACTTTTCAGGCAACTGAACCAGGACGACAAGGACCATGCAAGGCGGATAGAAGCCTACATGGAATCACATACCCATACCATGGAAGAGTTTATCTGAGAAGCTCCCTTGTAGCTTCCGGATTCACCCCATGCTGCACCGCATAAATTTTATGCGGTTTTTTTTTGATACACTATTTTTAATTTGTCTACATAAGCATATATTTCACCCGATTAAGTATAATTAGTCGAATTAAATATCTTCAAAAAACACAAACAACCATGAAACGACGCTCATTACCCATTCTTCTTTCCTTCCTGGCTATCCCTACCCTACAGGCACATGCCGAAGAGAAGCTCACTGACAGGCTCACTCTTACCGGCCTGGTTGAAACTGAAGCCGTCTATGCTGACACTGAAGGCGAGAGCAGCTCAGACATCACCCTTGCCACCCTTGAACTCGGACTTGAAGCGCAGATCAACGACTGGATAAGCGCCCAGCTCCTCCTCCTCTATGAAGAGGATGGTACCGATGGCATCGAGGTAGACGAAGCGTTCGTAACCCTCACCCCGGAAGGGCTACCGCTCTTCGTGGACATGGGTCGTTACACCCAGCCGTTTGGCGCCTTCCCTTCGGCCATGATTTCCGACCCCCTCACCCTGGAACTTGGTGAGACCAAGCAGCAGGCAGGCGTGAACCTCGGCTATACAGATGAAACCTTCCTGGCATCACTGAGCGCATACAAAGGCGATGTTCAGAATACCGGCAAGGATGAAATCAACACCCTGGTTGCCATGACCTCGTTCAACGGCGAAGAGGGTGACTTCAGGTGGGATGTTGGTGCCTCATGGACAAACAACATCGGCGACAGCGACACCCTGCAGGAAGGCTATGAAGAAACCACTGACCTGGTTGGCGGCTGGTCTGCATACCTGGCAGCAGGTATGGGCGACTTCTGCCTGATGGCTGAATACCTCGGGGCCACGGAAGAGTTCGAGGACGGAGAACGTGCCGGAACGAAACCGACGGCCTGGAATACCGAACTTGCCTGGGACATGCCTTCCCCGCTTTCAGTTGCCGTGCGTGTCGGAGGTGCTGACGATTACGACGTGGAACACCACTACGGCGGTACCGTGGCATGGGAGCTCGCTGAAGGCGCAACTGTCGGGCTTGAATACCTGCGGATAGGCAATGCCGACGATACCGATACAGACCAGGTTACCATGCAGCTGGCTGCTGGATTCTGAACCGGATCATCATGCAGACCACACTACTTATATCACTGAAGCCGGGAGAGGGTGGCACTATAGCCGCCCTCTCTTCCGGGCAAAATGGCCAAGGCCGGGGCTTCGGTTTACGGATGCACAAACAGCACAACCCCCAGAGGCTGCGCGAGATGGGCCTGGTCGAAGGCCGGCTGATAACCGTGCAACAGAACCGGGGAAGAGGCCCCCTGGTCATACGCCTCGGCGAAACAAGACTGATTCTTGGCCGTGGCATGGCTGAACATATCCACGTCAAACTGTAACAACCCACATGAAACTTTCAGAACTCAAGGCTGGCCAGAGTGCCGCTGTACGGAAGCTGACAACGACAGGAAAGCTCAAGCAGCGACTTGCCGATATGGGCGTCCTCAGGGGAGAACGGATATCGGTTATCCGTACGGCCCCCCTTGGCGACCCGATGGAAATAGAGGTCAAGAACTATAAACTAACGCTTCGCCGAGAGGATACGGAGCAGATTATCGTAGAGGAGGTGCGCTGATGCCCGACACCATAATCATGCAGCAGAACAACCGCGAAAAAAAACAGGCAATCAGCCATGCGACCATAGCACTGGCCGGTAATCCCAACTGCGGCAAGACAACCCTGTTCAACGCCCTGACCGGCCTGAAGCAGAAAACCGGTAACTGGCCGGGAGTGACCGTTGAAAGGAAAACCGGCAGCTTCATGCGCGAAAATGTTGCTATTGAAGTTGTCGACCTTCCCGGAGTCTACTCCCTGACAAGCGCATCTGTTGACGAAGAGGTCACGAGGGAATACATTCTCTCGGGTGATCCTGACATGGTCGTCAACATTGTCGATGCATCAAACCTGGAACGCAACCTCTACCTGACAAGCAGACTCATAGAGATGGGGGTGCCGGTGATCGTAGCGCTCAACATGATGGACAGTGCCGAAGAGCGGGGCCTGCATATAGACCTGCAGCAGCTTGAAAAGCTTCTGGGTTGCCGTGTCATACCCATGGTAGCCTCGAAGGAGAAAGGAATCGACGCGCTGAAGATTGCCGTCTACCAGGAACTTCAGGATCCGAAAAAACCGGAAACCTCAGTAACCTTCCAGGATGAACTTGAAAAAGCTGCTGACCGACTGGCCGGCGCTCTGGCTCTCGATGAAAAACATGGAGAATCCGATCCAAGGTGGCTCGCACTCAAGTTGCTCGAAGGAGATGCACACGCAGAAAAAATCGCAGGAAAAGCCACTGCCTCCCTTGCCGCTGAACTACGCAGTGACGTGCAGAAAAGCCTCGATGAAGACCCGGATATCCTGATTGCCGACGGCCACTATCGCTTCATTGGAGAGGTGATCAAAAAAACTGTTGAGCAGGCAGTGGACACGAAAGAATCGATCTCAGACAGGATTGACCGGGTGGTACTCAGCAAAGGCTGGGGCATTCCGATCTTCCTTCTGGCCATGTATTCCATGTTCATGTTCACCATCAATCTTGGCGGTGCGTTCATCGATTTCTTCGATATTTTTGCCGGCACTATCTTCGTCGATGGTCTTGCTGTCATGCTGGAATCGGTCGGGACCCCGGTATGGCTGGTCACGCTGCTTGCCGCTGGTCTCGGGGGCAGTATCCAGACCATGGCCACCTTCATTCCACCGATCGCCTTCATGTTCTTTTTCCTCTCGATCCTCGAGGATTCAGGCTACATGGCCCGCGCAGCGTTTGTCATGGACCGCGCAATGCGCTTCATCGGTCTTCCAGGCAAGGCATTCGTACCGTTGCTGGTCGGCTTCGGCTGCACGGTACCGGCAATCATGGGAACCCGAACCCTTGAATACCGTCGCGACAGGTTGATGGCAGTCATGATGGCCCCCTTCATGTCGTGCGGGGCACGCCTGCCGGTCTATGCACTGTTTGCTGCAGCATTCTTCCCGGTTGGCGGCCAGAATATCGTGTTCCTGCTCTACCTCACCGGGATACTGTTTGCTGTCATTACCGGGCTGGTCCTGAAAAACACCCTTCTGAAAGGCGAAGCAAGCCCATTCCTGATGGAACTCCCGCCATATCACATCCCCACCCTCAAGGGTATCATGACCAGGACATGGGAACGCCTGCAGACCTTCCTTGTCAGGGCAGGAAAAATCCTTGTACCGCTCATCGTGGTACTCAGCTTCCTCAACTCGCTGGGAACTGACGGCTCCTTCGGCAACGAAGATACGGAACAATCGCTCCTTTCAAGTATCGGCAAGACCATAACGCCTGCATTCTCTCCCATGGGCATAACCGAAGAAAACTGGCCTGCAACGGTTGGTATCTTTACGGGTATTTTTGCAAAAGAAGCGGTTGTCGGCACCCTGAACGCCCTCTACATCGGGATGGATGAAGGAGGCACTGATGGAGAAGATGCTGGAGGCTTCGACTTTGCAGGAGGTATACAGGAAGCGTTCGCTACCATTCCGGAGAACCTCTCCGGTGTGATGGGAACATTCACTGATCCGCTTGGGATCACCCTCGGAGAGACTGCTGACCTCGAAGTGGCTGCTGAAGAGCAGGAGGTTGACACAGCTATCTTCGGTTCCATGGTAGATCTTTTCCAGGGACAGGCCGGGGCGTTTGCCTACCTGCTGTTCGTTCTGCTCTACTTCCCCTGCTCAGCTGCTATCGCTGCAGTCTACAGGGAAACCACGCTTGGCTGGACACTCTTTGCAGGTGTGTGGACGACAGGACTTGCCTACGCTGCTGCGGTCGTTTTCTTCCAGCTGGCCAACTTCGGCACTAACCCGACCACAGCACTTTCATGGACAGGACTCATGGCAGCACTGTTTACAAGTGCCGTAGCAATCATGTGGTTCATGGGAAAAAAACCGCAAGGTACCTGACCATCATAACAGGTACTGCATAGAGAGACCTGCCACGCCCCCGTGCGGCGGGTCTCTTTTTTTTAACTCCACACCTTTGCCTAACATGACACTCAGCGATATCAAGCAGCACCTCAGTGCAAACGGCCCTGCCACCATGGCAGGACTGTGTTCAACATTCAAAACAACACGGGATACCATCGAACCACTGCTTGAGCAATGGATACGAAAGGGCCAAATCACGCTGCTACAGGAAGAACATACCTGTAACAGCGCCGGCGGCTGCAGCTGTTGCAGCGATCACAAAGAGATGAAAACCTGGTATGCCTGGCGTGACAATGCGTAGCGAGTTCGGTCGACCAAAGTGGTAACTTCTCCCTTGACGAAACAGGTGTTTCTACACTATCTTATCCACTGAAGGCATCATGAATGCCTGTTACGTAACCCCAAAAAAGGAGAAAACCATGGCACTTGCTATAACTGAGGAATGCACCTACTGTGGCGCCTGCGAACCTGAATGCCCGGTCAACGCAATTACAGCTGGTGACGATATCTATGTCATAGATCCGGATACCTGCAATGAATGCGCAGGCCTCGACGCCCAGGCTTGCGTGTCGGTATGCCCGGCTGAATGCATCGTACAGGGATAATAACCCCAGAAGAACAACGGTATAAAAAAAGCGGCCAGTCAAGGCCGCTTTTTTTATACCATCGTTTTTAACGTTTTTAAAGAACGTCCCTACTTTTCAGCACATGGAGCATCGAGGCGAGCTCCCTTGACATTACCACTCCCCTTGCTCCATTTATGCTAACAACAAGGGGGCCTTCAAAAGGAGCTTCCTCCTGTATCCGGCACCGAACACCGGGCCTGACACCGATACTGCTGAAATACTGGAGAACCTCCTGCCTTGCCGCTGTCACTGCGTAAAGCTGCCCCTCCGAACCAGTTGCGAGATCTGAAAGAGGAACGCTGTTCTGCATTTCAAGCCGGCCGTCTCTCGAAGGGATCCTGCGTCCCTGGGGGTCGGTCTCAGGAAACCCAAGCATCATGTCAATGGCGTCTGCCAACCGATCCGAAACTGCATGCTCGAGAATACATGCCTCTTCTGCTGCTTCATCCGGACTGTAGGAGGCTTTATTGACAAGAAAACTTTCCAGTAACCTTCTGCGACGCAGTACCCGCCCTGCAATGGAGCGCCCCTTACGGCTCAGTCCTACCCCTTCGCGCCACTCGTGGCGGAGAAGGCCTGCTTCAGTCAAGCGGCGCACTTTTTCAGATACCGTAGACATACCCAGTCCCATCTCACTTGCAAGCAGTGACACGGTCGCTTCTTCTGATCGCTCCTCCAGCAGGAGAACTGCAAGAAGGTACATTTCCGTGGACTCTCCCAGGGCTGCACTGCGTGCAGTGTTCTTCACCTGCCCCATCATGCAGCCTCGAGAAGACGTTCAGCCATACTCCTTGCCTTGAGATAACGGTTTCGGACTCTCCAGGAGGGCTTGGGGTCGCCGAATATCTGCCAGCCGCAACTTCCGCTGCACCTGCAACGCCTCAAGCCCATAAACCCCCAGACATCCTTGAGGGGATAGCCAAGAGCGATACCAATTTCATGCGGAATTTCACCTGATGCCTGCCACCTCATCGACACCTCGTGCAGGAATGACTGCGGAGTGAGGCCTACAGGATACTTGAGGGCAGTGTGGAGGATTTTCCTGGAAGCCTGTTTCAGTCGCCTCTCAACACTCTTTTCTTTGTAAATAATGAGCTTGACGCTTTCGCCGCTGACCGCAAGCGCCTTGTAGCGCAGCCCCCATGCCGAGGAGAACGTTCCTGCATGGCAAAGCACACACTCCATCGGCAGTCCCCAATTGATCGGCTTGATAATAATGAGTTCCCCCGGCTTGCCACCAAACAGCACGCCTGAAACCCTCAGGAAAAGCCAGTGTTCAAGATCTGTACGCCTTTCACCGCTGCAATACAGCGCTTGTTTCCAGGTATGGAAGTCACTACCTGCCCTCTCTTCAGTTATAGACAGCTTCATGATAATCTCTTTGAATAATAACCGAAACACGAATACCGAACCTGCATCAAGCAACTGGCGACCTTCACCGGGGCGCACACATCGACGCATGTCACCAGAAGTTTCATGTAAAATAGAACACTTCGTTATTTTTAAAAAGTCTAAATAAATAAAACAGCAAAAACCATGACACAACACAGTACCCCTAAGCACAGTCACCCGCTTGCTTCCCTGCACAAATGCACCTGCGGGAAATACCACCTCAATTACCGGTATATACGGCTTACCATGACGCAAAGCACATTGCTCTCCCTGATGGAAGAGTGTTACCAGTGGGACGACAAACGGCGCCGTGATCCTGGAAACTACCGGACGACACCCTTTGTCGTCATGCTGGGCTTTGTTTCTGTAGCAGTCGCTCCAGAAGATTTCGACGAATTCAATGAAGCAGTTCAGGAGGGCGCACACGAAGCGCTGCATATAGATGAACTTGTCCAGCAGTTCCGCGCAAGCTGATAACCAACAACAACCTTAAACAGAGTAATACCTATGCAACCAACAGGCCTTTTCTACGGCAGCTCGACAGGCAATACCGCGACTGCGGCCAGGGATATTGCCCGGGCACTGGGCAATGTAGAGCTGCACGACATCGCTGAAACCAGTCCAGGCACCCTGCTCTCCTACAGCAATATCATACTAGGCGCATCAACATGGGGCTTCGGCGAATTACAGGACGACTGGCAGCAGTTTCTTCCGGGTATGGCGGAACTTGACCTGGCAGGGAAAACCGTTGCCCTCTTCGGGCTTGGAGACCAGTACAGTTACAGCGATGTGTTCCTTGACGCAATGGGCACCATTCATGATACAGTATCGGCATGCGGTGCCACGATCATCGGGGCATGGCCGACGGACGGTTACGAGTTCGAAGCATCCAGCGCTGCCAGGAACGGCAGCTTTGTGGGGCTTGCACTCGATGCCGACAACCAGAACGACATGACCCCCGATCGCATACAGCAATGGACTGCACAGCTTACGACGATGTTCCAATAACACTTTTTTCAACCAGTAAAAACCATGTACCATGCTCAGTACAACACTCCTTGAAAAGCTCAACCGACAGGTCACCCTTGAGGCCGAAGCGTCCAGCAACTATCTCCAGATGAGTGCCTGGCTGCTGTCGCAATCCCTCGACAATACAGCGCTCTTTTTTCGTCATCATGCCCAGGAAGAACGCCATCACATGCTGCGATTGTTTGACTATATCAATGAAACCGGTGCTACGGCACGCATAGCAGCCATACCTGAGCCAGACACTGAGTATGACACCCTGATATCCCTCATGGAGTGCGCCTGCAGGGAAGAAGAACGACTGACCACCCACATCAATGAACTGGTCAACGCCGCGCTCGAGGAAAAGGATTTCTCAACCTTCCAGTTCCTGCAGTGGTATGTAGCCGAACAGCATGAGGAAGAACACCTCTTTTCCTCCCTTCTGCACAAGGCTCGTATCATCAACACCCTGGACGGCAGGGCACTGTTCCGATTTGACGAAGAAGTGAGAAAATCAGGCCTGCATACCCCCCGCCACCATCATGAACATGAGGGCAGTGAAGGCCATGATCCCCACAGGCACCATCCATGCCATGAAGATCATACAGGGCATCACTCACGTTAATCTCCCCCTCCACAACCACATGACAGCCGCCAACCCCGGCTGTCATTTTTTTAAGGAAACTACTGACCCATGCCATCAAGCCCCATATATGGGGTTTTTAACGTTTTTAAAGAACGTCCCTACGGAAACGAAATAGAACAGAGGGTGGTTGGTTCTCTCTGATCGACAGGTAACAAGAAAAGAGAGCGAGACCAGTGAAAAAGGATGACATTACAGCCTACATGCAGCAACAGGGCATAACCACGCTCAAAGAGCTGTCGGATCATTTCGCGGCTGGCGATGAAGAACTTCTCTCCTTACTTGATGACGTGATTGAAAAAGGTTTCGTTTACCGATACGAACAGCTCCATTTCTGCCCTGGGAAACATGACTGCTGCTGCAGCGGGAAGCATCCTGATTCTCATATCTGGTACGAGTGGAACGAGGCTCCCGTAAACACCAGCAACAGTAAAGGATAGAAGACTCAGTGCAACAGGAAACGTTCATTACCATTAACATTAACAAGGATACACAGCACATGATCAGCAAAACACTACAGAAAGCGATCAACGACCAGATCCAGAAAGAGTTCTACTCTTCCTACCTCTACCTTTCCATGGCAGCCTATGCTGAATCAGAAAACCTTCCCGGGTTTGCGCACTGGCTCCGCCTGCAGCAGCAGGAGGAACATGCTCATGCCATGAAATTCTACAAATACCTCAACGAGCGTGGCGGTCGTGTAGAGCTCCAGGCCATAGAGCAACCACCAACAGAATTCCCATCCCCGACAAAGATGTTCGAAGAGGTACTGGAGCATGAGCGCTTCATCACGGCATCTATCAACAAGCTCTACAAAAAAGCCCTGGAGGAGAATGACTATGCTGCCCAGGTCATGCTGCAGTGGTTTATAGAGGAGCAGGTTGAAGAAGAAGCAACAGCATCAGAAATCCTCGAGACCCTGAAAATGGCCGGTGAAAAGGGGCAGGCGCTCCTGATGCTTGACCGTCAGCTTGCACGCAGGGGTATGAGCTGATTGCAGTATGAAGGATGACGAATAACCTAATAACCAGGGGGCTGCCTGACATCAGGCAGCCCTTTTTTTCAGATCGTTATGAAGCGGTGTGAAAGATGAAGGTCCGGATGCAGTATGATCTCGCCGAAACGTCGTGGATTGTAACTGAAGCTCCCACCATTGACGACCTTGATACCGTCATCATCATAAGCCTGGAAGCGGTGGAAATGGCCGTGCAGGAGCATGGATGCCCCTATACGCCTGAAGGTGTCCATCATTTCATGACGATTGATGAGCTCCATTCCCCAGTCAAAGGCCTGGTCGATAAACATCCCGGAATCATAGATCCTCGGAGCATGGTGGCAGACCCCGATAACAGCTGTTCCCTCGAGCGCCTCGGCAACTGAAGGATCAAGCAAAGCAGAAAGCTCGGAGGGATCAACATATCCCCTCGCCCCAAGCGGGTTGTCGAACGGCAGCCAGTTAAAGACACTGTTGACCATGACAAGCGACAATGACACCTCCCCGAACTGCATAACCTTGACAAACGGAAACCCTGCCGTGCTCCTGTCACCGGTGATGGTTTCACTGAAAACCTCGCAGAAATGCTGCAGTTTTTTCCGGAACCGTCGCTTCCGTCCGGCATTGTCCGGGTTGAGCACATTGTAGAAACGCATCTCCTCCTCCAGGTTGATGAGGTCGTGGTTTCCGGGAATCACCGTCACGCCTTCCCAGGAGTATAAGCCATGCTGCTCGAGAATACGCCTGAAAGCAAGCCAGTCCTTCGGGGCTGCAGTATCTACGATATCCCCGGTAAAGACGATATGGCCATAGCCACCCGACTGGATGGCATCGAGCAATCGCCTGAAACGAGCCTCCTGGAGCCTGGCTGCCCCACCAGAAAGATGGAGGTCAGAAATATGTGCTATGCGAACTGTTTTTTCAATCAGTGCCACCAGCTTGTGGATTTGAACAATAGAAAGTGTAAATTATTTCCGTCAAGATAATGATTCATTTACAACTATGGCAAAAGCTTCCAACCCAGGAAAAAGCCATGGCAACCATCCCTGTTACCATTTACCCCACGTACACCCATGCGCCAATATATTGCTGACTTCCAGAAACTCTCCAGGAACCTCTGGTGGTCCTGGGATACCGAAACCAAGGAACTGTTCAAGGAACTTTCACCGCTCCTCTGGGAACGGGTGAACCACAATCCGGTAGAGCTGCTCCGACATATTTCAAACGATGAACTTCTTGCCCGCATCGACTGCGAATTCGGGCAGAAACTCGAAAGAGTCTCCAGGAAAATGGATGACTATCTGGCCGCAACAGACACCTGGGCCGGAAAAAACGCGCCCCAGCTTGTAAAAAACCCCATCGCTTATTTCAGTGCAGAATTCGGCATTCATGAAAGTGTCCGCATTTACAGCGGTGGCCTCGGTGTCCTTGCCGGTGACCACATCAAGTCAGCAAGTGACCTGGGACTCAATTTCATCGGCATCACGCTCTTCTACAAGGAGGGCTATTTCAGGCAGTACCTCAACCAGGATGGCTGGCAGGTAGAAGACTACCCGATCCAGTACCCAGAATGTCTCCCAATCGAAAAAGTCACAGGGCCGGATGGCAAGGATCTCATCATACCGATAGAGATTGGCCAGACAGAAGTGTTTGCCCAGGCCTGGAAGCTCCAGGTAGGCAGAGCGCGTCTCTACCTGCTCGACACAAATATTCCGCCAAACGAAGCCAACCACAGGAACATATGCAGCAGGGTCTACGGTGGCGACCAGACCATGCGCATCAACCAGGAAATCGTCCTGGGCATAGGAGGCGTCAAGCTGCTCCACGCCCTTGGAGAGCAGCCGGCCGTCTACCATATGAACGAAGGACACTCCGCTTTCCTGACAATCGAACTCCTCAGAGAGCAGCTTGCTGAAGGCAGGAGCCTTGAAGAAGCAAAACAGGCTGTCAGCTCGCGCTGCGTCTTCACGACACATACCCCTGTCCCGGCCGGTCACGACCGGTTCTCACAGGACCTGATGCACTACTCATTCGACAAATACCTTGAACAAAGCGGTATTCCGTTTGACGACCTCATGCAGATGGGAAGTGAAAACCCCGATGATCCGCACAGCCTTTTTACCATGACAGTCCTGGCGCTACGCCTCTCAAGGTCAGCTAACGGTGTATCGAAACTGCACGGAGAGGTATCAAGGGAAATGTGGCAGCACCTCTACGGGGACATCCCTGTCGATGAGGTTCCTATTGGCCATATCACCAATGGCATTCATATGCCAAGCTGGGCTGCAGGATTCACCGACAATTTCTGGAAACGTTACAGCGGCGGGATCGAGGAGATCACAGAATCGCAGGAAGAGGCCGAAAAAGCGCTTGCAAAGGTCAGTGACCAGGAGCTCTGGTGCCTGCGCTACAGGCTGAAGCGTAACCTTATTGATTTTGTCTACCGTTACCTCTCCAACCAACTCTTCCACCAGCATGTTTATGCCACCTATATGGAGGAGGATTCTTCCCGGTCGACAAAAAATCCTCTCTCACCCGATGTCCTGACCATAGGCTTTGCCCGCAGGTTTGCAACCTACAAACGTGCTCCGCTGATTTTCCGTGACCTCGACAGGCTTGGCAGGATCATCAACAACCCATCGATGCCGTTGCAGATCGTCTTTTCCGGCAAGGCGCACCCGCATGACGATGCAGGCAAGGAGTTTATCCGGAAAATCGTAGAGTACGCACGTCTTCCCCAGTTCAAGGGCAAAATCATTTTCCTTGAGAACTATAACCTCGGTGTAGCAAAACGTCTCATCTCAGGTGTCGATGTCTGGCTCAACAACCCACTCAGGCCAATGGAGGCAAGTGGTACCTCCGGTCAGAAAATCGCACTCCACGGCGGACTGAACTTCAGCATCCCGGACGGCTGGTGGCCTGAAGCATACAACGGTGAAAACGGCTGGTCGATAGGCCATGGTGAACAGTTCGAGGACCCCGAAGAACAGGACCGGAGGGATGCCGAAGAAATGTATGACATACTGGAACACCAGATTATCCCAACATACTACGAACGCAACGAGCATAACATTCCGGTCAAATGGCTCAAAAAAGTCCGTAATGCCATAGCGACCATTGGGCCAGAGTACAACACGCATCGCATGGTAAGGGAGTACACGACACGGTACTACCTGAACGGAGATGAGAAGTAAACAGAGAAAAAAGAAGTATGAAGGAAGAAGTATCGCGCAGGACCATGGTATCGTTGGGCAGGGGGCTCGAGCTCCGCTCGCCGGTTCTGCTTGCATCTGGAACAGTATCGTACGGAGAGGAACTTGACCAGCTCTGTGACCTGTCTGCAATAGGGGGGATCGTCACCAAGGCGATCTCGCCTGAACCTCGCAGGGGCAACCCACCACAACGTATAGCAGAAACTCCCTGCGGCATGGTCAATGCCATAGGGCTGGCAAATGTAGGACTTGACCGGTTTGTCACTGAAAAAATGCCGTTCCTCCAGGAACTTGACACTTCTGTCATCGTCAATATTGCCGGAAAGTCAATTGACGACTACTGCACGGTTATCGAGCGGCTGGACGGTATGGATGGCATAAACGGTTACGAGATCAACCTTTCCTGTCCGAATGTCAAGGGAGAATGCATGATCATGGGAGTAAGCCGTGACGCGACCTTCGAGATCATCTCAAGACTCCGCGAGCTTACAGAACGCCACCTGATGGTAAAACTGACACCGAACGTCACATCTATCAGCGCGATTGCGCTTGCTGCAGAGGAAGCAGGTGCGGATTCCGTTTCCCTCATCAACACGGTTGTCGGCATGGCTGTAGACTACCGCACCCGGAAACCACTCCTCACTAACGTGACCGGAGGACTGTCCGGCCCGGCAATAAAGCCAATAGCCCTGGCTAAAGTATGGGAGGTCTACAACGCTCTGAAGATTCCCGTGGTCGGCATGGGCGGGATATCCAGCTTCAGCGACGCAATGGAATTCCTGGTAACAGGAGCAAGCGCGATACAGATCGGTACAATGAATTTCGTCTACCCTGACATTGGCGAAACCATTGCCAGGGAGCTCGAACACCACTTTGCCGATCCGGCCTCTGTTCCGTTCAATGACTATATCGGGAGCCTGGATACCTCCAGGCCCTGAACATCAGCTGCTGATCATGCAGACGGCATGAGCAGCAGCACCCTCTTCCCTGCCGATATAACCGAGTTTTTCATTGGTTGTCGCCTTAACCGAGACCAGTCCGGCATCAATATCCAGGCAAGCAGCAATATTCTCGCACATCTGGGTGATGTATGGCGCTATTTTCGGCCGCTCCATGAGGAGCATCGAATCAATGTTGTTGATTGTATACCCTTCATCACGAAGAAGCTTGCCGACATGCCGCAGTAATATCTGGCTGTCTATATCCTTGAATTCAGGACTTGTATCAGGAAAATGCTTACCAATATCTCCGAGTGACGCTGCACCGAGTAATGCGTCACTTATGGCGTGCAACAGCACATCGGCATCACTGTGGCCCTTGAGACCCATCGTATGCGGAATCTCCACACCGCCGACGACAAGCTTCCTGTTTTCTGTAAACTGATGGACATCTATCCCTATCCCGACACGCATCATATCCTGTAAGGGGTTTGGTTTAAGGCAAATAAAACGCTACGGCTGAAAGATATCATTAATTCCCTAAAATCCAGCTGCCGGCAGGCCCTCTTCAGTTCACCTGGCCCCGAAGGATGCGTACCGGCAAAAATCCCGATGCCCGCCGTGCCGGACCATAGGACGAAAGAATGGTGACAATGATCCCGAACACGATCACAAGGATATGGGATTCAGGGGTTTCAAACACATTGAGCCGATCGGTCTGGATAACACCTGCGGTATTGGCTTCATAGCGTATGGAGGCAACAATCCTGCATATAAAATGGCCAAGCGGGCTGCCGAAAGCCACGCCAAGCAAACCTATCAGGAACCCCTCCATCATGAAAATGCGTGTAATGCTCCCCCGTTGCACGCCCATTGAACGCATGATCGCAATATCTTTCGTTTTCTGCAGCACCACGGTCGTCATGACAGACGAAACCCCGAGTCCGGCCACAATGAAAACAAATCCAACAAGCACCAGGGTAATGGTATTGTTCCGGTTATAGAAATCTATCACGTTACGGCTGGTCTCGTCCCAGCTTTCAGCCCGATAACCGGTAGCAGATTCCAGGCGACGGGCAACAGCCGATGCCTGCTCTACGCGGGATGTCTTCATGCCAATCCCACTGACTGTCGTTGCCTGCAGACCCTCGATACGCTGGGCAAGGGGAAGATTGATATATGCCTCCTGTTCATCACGTGCATTGAATCCTGTCGAGAACCGACCGACAACCATAACAGGATACTCTTCCCCGCTCTGGCTGATCAAGACAAGGCGCGAATGATACGATGCCTTCATCTTTTCGTAAAGAAGGGCTCCCAGTATGATTCCGTCAGGAGTATAGTCCAGTTCATCAAGTGCACCCGGCTCAAGCAGTTTTTTCTTCAGGCTTGCAATCCCACCCTCCCTGGCAGGTTCTACCCCCTTGGCGATACAGGGCGTAAACCTTGAACGGTTGCGAAGAATCAGCTTTGTCTGCACATATGGAGAAACAACCTCAACATCAGGATCGGCAGCAACCGCAGCAGCTACATCGGCATAACCCTTGATAGTCTCCTTTTCCTCGGTGATAATATGCTTTTCAACCATACTGACCATATCCGGCCCTTTACCGATAAGGTTCTCCGGCACAAGAGGCTCCAGCCTCTCGGACGTAAGGATCACATGCGGAGAAATATCGATAATCCTGCTCACAACATTCCTGGATGAACCTGATGCCAGCGCCATGGTTGTGATCAGCATGGCAGACCCCACTCCTACACCCAGGGCTGTGAGGATCGACTGCCGTTTCCGTTCCCTGAGATGGACCCAGGCTATGCGCAATTCATCGATGATAGTCATGTTTACCATAAGGTAGGATATGGGTGAAAACCCTGCAAATATTGCTACGACAAGGGGAAATAGGTTGAAAATTCTTATGCCATACTCTATCTTGATTTATAGAGAATTCATGCTCAACACCTCACAACCTGACTTACCATAAGGAGATATTACCCGTGAAAAAACTTGGCATCCTGACAAGCGGAGGAGATTGTGGCGGCCTGAACGCCGTCATCAAGGGCGCTGCGTTCATGGCGCTTTCAAAAGGAATAGAGCTCTATATCATCCCCAACGGTTATGCCGGATTGTACAACCTTGTCGACCAGGAATCACTGGTCCTGCTGGATCCCCACCGTCTCGACCAGTTTGACGCAAATTTCGCAGGATCAGAAGCCGGGCATTCAAGGGTAAAGATCAAGGCGATCAGTAATCCGGAAAAATACAACCGCATCAAGGACGGAATGAACAAGTTCAACCTTGACGGGCTGGTGATCAGTGGTGGAGACGACAGCGGAAGCGTTATGGTGGACTTGAGCCAGAACGGCATCAGCTGCGTGCATGCGCCCAAGACCATGGACCTCGACCTGCAGACCTACTCGGTTGGTGGCGACTCGACCATCAACCGCATAGCCCAGTTCGTTCAGGACCTCAAAACCACAGGTCGAACCCACAACAGGGTCATCGTCACGGAAGTGTTTGGCAGGTACGCCGGGCACACAGCATTCCGCAGTGGTATTGCTGCTGAAGCAGACTGTATCCTTATTCCAGAGATCCCTGCAGACTGGGACATTGTCTATGAACACGCCGTAAGCCGGTTGACCCGCCGCATTCGCCAAAGCGACGTGCACGCAGGAACCTATACCATAGTTGTCGCTGAAGGACTCAAAAACGCTGACGGTTCAGATATTGTCGACGAAGGCGCAGGTGTTGATGCATTCGGGCACAAAAAACTTGCCGGGGCAGGAAAATATGTCTGCCAGGAACTCAAGAAGCGCCTGAAAGCTGACAAGGAAATGCCGATCTTCATGAAAGAAACCGGTATGTTCGTCGAAGGCATCTACGAACTCCCGGAAGTAAGGGAAGTCACACCAGGTCACCTTGTCAGGGCCGGAAATTCATCTGCTTACGATGTCAATTTCGGCTACGAGGCCGGAGCAGCTGCGGTACTGCTTCTTGCCGAGGGTAAGTCAGGCGTAACCGTGTCGAAAGTCAAGGGGCGTAAAATCGAATTCATTGAATCGTCAAAAGCGATCGAACAGAAATATGTCGACCTGGACCAGGTTGCCTTCTATGAATCGATAGGCATCTGCTTCGGCAGGAAAGTGGCATCCTATGAACCGATCCTCAGGGAGGTAGATGGCGTCTACGAGCGTATCTACTAAACCTGCATCTCCTTACAGCCTACGGGCGCAGGGGGAGCTTTCAGCGACTGTCCCGGCACTGGATGCCCGGGACAGTTGCGTTTTAGGATAAAAAATCCCGGACCCCTGCTTTAAAAAAAGACAAAACAGACTATCTTTGATGTTTATATCTCAAGGGACACTTGTTCAAGGGTGTCCTCAAAGCATATTCAAATCAACGCGCATATAATGAGCACGTCAGAAAAAATCTGGATGAATGGCGAGCTGCTTGACTGGCAGAATGCAAAAATCCACATCCTCTCACATGTTGTCCATTACGGTTCCTCTACATTCGAAGGCATCAGGTGCTATGACACCGAAAAAGGATCTGCAATACTCTTTCTCGATGAACATGTCAAGCGGCTGTACCAGTCGTCTAAAATCTACCGCATAGAAATTCCCTACTCCGAGCAGGAACTCAAAGAGGCCATCATAGCGACCATCAAGGCTAACGGGCATAAAGCCTGTTATATCAGGCCTCTGGTCATCCGCGGCCAGGGTGCGCTCGGCGTCAATCCATCCATGGCAGCAATAGAGGTTGCCATAGCTACCTGGGAATGGGGCAGCTACCTTGGTGAAGAGGTGCTTGAAACCGGCGTTGATGTAAGGGTTGCATCATGGGCGAGACTGGCTCCCAACACCATGCCGACATGGGCCAAGGCTGGTGGCAACTACCTCAACTCGCAGCTGATCAAGATGGAAGCGCTCATGGACAACTATGCCGAAGGTATCGGCCTGGATGTCAATGGCTACGTGGCAGAGGGAAGCGGTGAAAACATCTTCGTCATTCGTGACGGCATCATCTACACCCCGATGACCGGCCAGTCGATCCTTCCCGGCATCTCGCGCAACGCAGTCATCACGCTTGCCAGGAAGTTCGGCTACCAGGTACAGGAAACCCTGATTCCACGCGAAGCGCTCTATATTGCCGACGAAGTCTTCATGACAGGCACCGCGGCGGAAATCACCCCGGTCAGAAGCATCGACAAGTACCCGGTAGGAGATGAAAAACGCGGCCCGATCACCGAAAAGCTGCAGAGTGCCTACCTGGATGTTGTCAGAACAGGCAACGACCCGGAAAACTGGCTGACATTCATATAACGACAAGGAGGTCATGGGCTGGCAAGAGATCATCGGGCAAGAACTGCAGAAAAAGATCCTGGTACACGCGCTCTCCCTCAAGAGGCTAGCCCATGCCTATCTTTTCACCGGGCCTGAAGGTTCGGGCAAGGAACAAACAGCCTTCGAGCTGGCCAAGCTACTCAACTGCACTTCGCCTCAGAGCTCCCCGCAAACAGGAGCCTGTGGCGTCTGTCAGAGCTGTCTGCAGGCTAACAGCTTTCTCCATCCCAATATTGAATATCTTTTCCCTGTCGAATCGGTACTGCTCGAAAAAACAGATCCGACAAAAAGCGAAAACAAGCGATTTACCGAGGCAAAAGCACGGTATGACGCCCTGATGGAGCGAAAAAAGAAGAACCCCTACATGGCCCCGTCGATGGAAAGGGCGATGGGCATTCTTACCGAACAGGTCAGCGAACTCCAGCAGAAAGCCGCATTCATGCCTTCGGGAGGCGGGAGAAAAGTCTTCATTATATCCCAGGCAGAGAAACTCAATCCTGCAGCATCGAACAAGCTGCTCAAACTGCTTGAGGAACCACCACCGCACGTGCTGTTCATCCTTGTTTCCTCCCGTGCCGAGAGTGTACTGCCTACAATACGCTCGCGATGCCAGGTTCTCTCATTCTCTCGCATATCCCCGCAGGAACTGAAAGGTTGGATCACCAACCGCGCCCCGCACCTTGACGAGGCATCGGTCAACCTGGTATCAAGCCTCTCAAGGGGGAACCTCGACACAGCTACAGAGCTGCTCATCGGTATGGAATCCGGCACACCCGGAGAAGGTACGCCACAGCTTGTCGAACTCAGGACCAGGGCCGTCAACTTCCTGAGAACGCTCCTGACACCTAACCGGATGATAGATGCAATCCGTGAAACCGAAGAGATGGCAAAAACCCTTTCACGACCCGAACTCACACTTTTCTGCGGAGCCCTCCTGCTTTTCTTCCAGGATATTACCCATCGGCATGTTGATCCGGCCTATACTGCGCTGAACTATCCTGACATGGCTACAGCTACCGACCGCTTCAGGACAAACTTCCCCAATGCAGACACTGATGCAATAGCAAGGGAAACCGAAGCAACCATACACGCCCTGAAGCGTAATGCCAACCCCCTGCTGGTCCTCTCCGGCTATGCCATCACCCTCAAGCGACTTATCAGTAAGGCGTGAGGCGTCACGCCTCACACCCTCACCAGCTCCTTGGTAAACTGCTGCAACGGCTCTGCCCCCCTGCTGTGAAAGATGACGGTATCCTCGATACGCACACCGTACTTACCGGGCAGGTAGATTCCCGGTTCTATGGTAAATACCATACCAGGCAGAAGGATATCTTGCGACAGGCTGCTGACTCTTGGAAACTCGTGCACCTCCAGTCCAACGCCATGCCCCAGGCTGTGGCCAAAAGCTTCACCGTATCCACGTTTTTCTATGTATGACCGAACAATGGTATCGAGCTCGCAAGCCTTCATTCCTGCAACAGCAGAATCCAGCCCCAACTGCTGCGCCTCCCGGACTATTTCGTAAATTTCTTCAGCTTCCCTAGGCACCTTTCCAAGGGCAACTGTCCGGGTCATATCAGATGCATAGCCCCCGGCCATGCACCCCATATCGATAACAAGCAGGCTGTTCCACTCTAGCCTGACCGGGCGCGGGCGGGCATGCGGCAGTGCTGCATGGGCCCCGGAAGCAACGATTGGATCGAATGAATCCCCCTCCCCGCCATAGTGTCGGTGCCTGCAGGAAATTTCCGCAGCAAGCTCCTGTTCGGTAATCTCGGGCGTTACCAGGCCAAGTACCTCTTCAAATACCTTGCCCGAAACCAGGGCTGCCTTTCGCAACGCATCGTGTTCAGAACTATCCTTGACCATGCGAAGCTCTGCCAGGAAATCCCTGGTTCCTGTAACATTCGTAATTCCCTCCACGGCTTTAAGCCGCTCTGCTTCATCGAGGGTAATTGATTCAGACTGAACGAAAACCCTGCCACCCAGCGAGGCAACGCTTGACGAAACCTCCTGGGGAAAGCCACCTGAAATGATATGAACACTGCACTCATGCACCTCCAGGGCTGCCTGCTCACGGTACCGGAAATCCGTATACAGCTCTGCCCTGTCCAGCCCGACCAGCAACCTTGCGCTTGAACCGGTAAATCCGGAAAGCCACCGGATAGCATGGAGGTCTGAAACATAGAGAGCTGGTATTCCTTCGTCAGCCATCTTACGGCGAACGCTGTCGAGTCGTGCTGAATGAAAGTGCTGCATCAGATGAGATATCTGTTCGAAATTTGAATCCTGAAATGAAGAACTTATATTGCAAAACAACGCCCTTTTTGCGTAATTCCACAAACAAAGGGCAGAAAACAATGTACAAGGTACTACCCATCATACCATAAGTTAGTGTTTTTTTATATGCATCAGCACGCCCTTCTCCAAGCCCTCCTGGCAGGTAATGACCTCACCGGCAATGACATGGAATCATGCATGAACTCCATCATGAATGGAGAGTACTCAGATATTGCCATAGGCGCTATACTAGCGCTCCTCCAGAAAAAAGGAGTCACGGCACAGGAACTCAGCGCTGCATGCCGCACGATGGTCCAAAAAGCCATCAACCTTGACCTGGACCTTCGCGCGGTTGATACCTGCGGCACTGGTGGGGATCATTCCGGAACCTTCAACATTTCCACAGCAGCTGCACTGATCGCCAGCAGTGCCGGCGCAGGGATAGCAAAGCATGGCAACCGATCGGTTACAAGCAAATGCGGAAGCGCAGATGTGCTCGAAGCGCTTGGATTGACCATCGACCTTCCACCGGAACTTACAGAAGAGATGTACAGGTTAACCGGCTTTGCCTTCCTCTTTGCCCCAGTCTACCATCCCTCCATGAAGGCCGTTGCCCCAATCAGGAAGGAGCTTGGCATAAGAACCATTTTCAACATGCTGGGCCCCATTGCCAACCCGGCAAATGTCAAACGACAGGTCATCGGGGTCAATACCCCTGAACTTATCGATCTCTATATCGATACCTTGCATGAAAATGGCTGCGAGCATGCCCTGGTCATTCATGGCAAGACCGAACAAGGGGACCCGATGGACGAAGCGAGCCTCTGTGGAACAACCATTATAACAGAACTTCTTGAAGGCAACATCATCCGCCACAAAGCTGAACCTGAAGAATTCGGGCTGTCACGATGCACCATAGCAGAACTCAGAGGTGGCTCCAGGGAAGAAAATGCCGACATCATCCGGGCCATTCTCGATGGTTCGGCAACCAGGGCTCAGACTGAAGCTGCACTCTATCCAGCAGCCATGGCCTGTTACGTTTCCGGAATTGCAAGCTGCATCGATGATGGATTGAGCCAGGTGCGAGATGCCCTGGAATCCGGCATTGCATACACGCACTTTACACGCATAATCAGCGTAAACAGGGAACTTGCGGAGAGTTGCAGAAGCAAGGCTAACTAAAAGCTTACATTTAAGGCGAAAAACTTGTATTATTGTTGCTTTGTTTCCCTGAAGTGTGAACCAGTTAACAATGAACGGACACAACGCAGTCAAGAGCGAACATAATGCCCTGCGCCGAACCCTGGCAAGTTCCGGGGTGAACCCGACGAGGGAGAAGCTTATCCTCCAGGCACTTGAAAATGTCAACAAGCCTGGATTGCGGCTCGACTCGTCTGCAATACTCCCGCTCATGAAACCGGTCACCTGGTTTCCCCCCATGTGGGCATTTGCATGCGGTGTCGTCTCGACAGGTGAACCGATCCTCTCGAACTGGTCAATCCTTCTTGCAGGCATCATTCTTGCCGGGCCACTGATGTGCGCTATGTCCCAGACAATGAATGATTACTTTGACCGGGAGGTCGATGCCATCAATGAGCCGGAACGGCCTATTCCCTCGGGACGGATTTCAAAACAGGCAAGCTGGCTCATCACCTTCACCCTCATCATGACCGGGTTCATTGTTGCCTGGTCCATACACCCCTACGTAATGGCGATAGCCTTTGTCGGGGTCCTGATGTCGCATGCATATTCAGGTCCTCCTCTGCGGGCAAAACGAAACGGATGGTTCGGTAACCTTATCGTAGGTCTTGCCTATGAAGGGGTTGCATGGCTGACCGGAAGCTTCGCAATCACCCAGGGAGTCCCTTCATCGGAATCAATTGCACTTGCTGTCATTTTTTCACTAGGAGCTCATGGCATCATGACGCTCAACGACTTCAAGTCCATAGTAGGAGACAACATACGCAAGGTAGCCTCCATTCCCGTCCAGCTTGGCGAAAGGAAAGCAGCCATACTGGCTTCCGTAGTCATGGATATCGCCCAGCTCTGCGCACTGGGGATCCTGTTGTGGAAATCAGCCTATATCACTGCTGGCATCGGCTTCCTGCTCCTGCTCTGCCAGCTCCCCATGCAGAACATCCTGGTCAGGAACCCCAAGGAAAAAGCTGTCTGGTACAATGCATTCGGCACCCTGCTCTACGTGCTCTCGATGATGGTGTGCGCAGTCGGGATACGACCTTAGCCAGGGAGCAAATATTTTCTGTTTACCAAAACAATTGCTATATTCCCAATCATTTTTATAACGCCAACAGGAAGTCACTATGTCCAAAGTCTGTGTACTGACCGGTAAACGGCCAAAGTACGGCAATACTGTTTCGCATGCCAACAACCATCGCCGTAAACGTTTCGAGCCTAATCTCCACACCAAGAGAATCTGGATAGAAGAAGAAAAAAGATGGGTCAAGGTGCGTATTTCAGCTAAAGCGATGAAAATCATGTCCCGTCAGGGTACAGCTGAACTCGCTAAGCTGGTCAAGTAAGCCCTACGCAAACGACTGACAGGTATGAGAGCTGTCCCGGAACAACAACATCCGGGACAGCTTTTTATTTTTACAAGCGAAGTGAACTTATGAGGAAACACGTCACCATCTATACGGACGGAGCCTGCAGTGGCAATCCGGGCAAAGGCGGCTGGGGAGCGCTTCTGATGTTCGGAGAAACCCGTCGCGAAATCTCCGGCTACTCCCCCGCCACAACCAACAACAGGATGGAACTCATGGCAGCCATCAAGGCCCTTGAAGCCCTCAAGGAACCATGCAGGGTTGACCTGTACAGCGACTCGAGCTATGTTGTCAATGCCTTCAGGCAAGGCTGGCTGAAGCGCTGGTCAACAAACAACTGGCTCACTGCAGCAAAAAAGCCTGTGGAAAACCAGGACCTGTGGCAAAAAATCCTGCCGTTGGTTAGATTGCATGATGTCACCTTTCACAAGGTCAAGGGACACAGCGACAACGAACACAACAACCGCTGCGACTTCCTTGCAACGCAGGCAATCAAGAACAACCGCTAAAGGCAGCGCTTCATGCAGACCGAATCCAGGAATCACGACCCAAAGACCACGCAGAAACAGCCCCGAAAGAAACCGAGCCTGCTCCTCATAACACTCATTCTGGGCTCGATCGGCCTGATCCTGCAGATGCTCTGGGTCAACTGGCCAAAAGAGCGCCAGGAACCCGAACCGCTTTCACAGGGACTCCACGACGTTATCGATCGGCTGCCAGGAACGTCGGATGCACTCATTTATGTCGGGCTTGCCGATATACGCGCGACCCCCTTCTGGAACGAGGTTGTTCCGGATTCGGTAAAATCAGCCGAGACGCTGCCATTCCCGTCACCGCTCAATGCCGTCATGACAGAAAACGGCTTCAGACCTGTACGCGATATCGATTCCCTGCTGGTGGATTTCCAACACCAGAACTCAATCAAGCAGCAGTTCCTCGCTGTTATCTGGGGACGATTCCCTGACGGCCTCCAACCAGGGCACCTCACACGAGAGGGATACAGGAGTGAAACAATAGCAGGCAGACAATGCACTGCTCTGCAGGATGACCTCTGGCTCTGCGTGCCTGCCAACGGCATGGCTTTACTTTCAAGCTCTCCCGCCCTGATTGAACGCCATCTCAATGCAACCCCGGGCTTCTTTGACAGGGATTCAACAACGACAGCCCTCATTGACAGGGCGGTGCACAAGTCCCAGGTATGGTTCACCCTCTCATCTACAAACTGGACCTCTGGCGCACTGCAAAGCCTGATGTCGCAGAACAGCGAACTGGCATCACTCGGCAACCTTCGCAACATCCGCCAGCTTGTCCTCTCACTGGACTTCAACGAAGGCATCACAGGGGAATCAGAGTGGATATACGATGACCGGCAGGCTGCTTATTTTGCCTCCACGTTCCTCTGGGGAGCAATCAAGCTCTCAAGTGCAACAGGAACACGAACAGCAGAACCAGTCAAGGAGCTCCTGCGGAAAATCGAGGTAATGCAGAATCTGGAATCTGTTATCATCAAGGCGGAACTCCCCCAGGAACTGTTTACGGGGAATCCACCTCCCGGAACCTGACAAGGTCACCCTCCCGGACAGCCTCGATACTGCCTGAAACCCGGATACGCCTTCCCGGTTGCAGCTGGAGCAGCTTGCAGAGCTGCTCCAGGATACGCCCAGTCGCCTCGCAGCCGAGCTCCCTGAGAGCCCGCTTGAATAGCTCCTTCTGCTCAAAGGTCGTCAGTTTCCGCAGTTCACTTGCCTGCATAGCCCCGTTGTTCAGCCCAAGCCCTTCCGAACGCTGCAAAAGCCCTTCGAAATGCAGCTCCAGGAACTCTTCAAGTTCAGCCGCATGATGCGAAAGCCTTTGCAGTGACCCCAGCAGCTTGTGGCGAAACCTCTCTTCTATCAGCGGAATCACCCGGTGACGGATAAAATTCCTGTCGGGATCCGTACCAAGATTGCTGCTATCTATTCTGTAGGGAATCGACCGGCTCCTGACATATGCCATCACCTCCCTTCGCTCGAGCAGTAACAGGGGCCTGACAACCCTGCCATGCCGCTCCCTGATCCCCCTGAGCCCCGGAATGGCACTCCCGCGAAAAAGATTGAACAGCACTGTCTCGGCATTGTCATTGACATGATGTGCGGTTACGATGCGATCAAGCCCCTCAGCATCGAGAAGCTCGTTAAAAAACCCGTACCGCTCAATCCTGGCAGTCTCTTCAATGGAACGCTTCCATGCCCTGGCATCCTCCACAGTGGCAAAACGCCGGCAATGATATGGAATCCCGTAGCGCGACACAACCTCCCTGACCAGCGCCTCATCCTGGTCACTTTCATCTCCGCGCAGCTGGAAATTACAGTGCGCGACCTGGAGTTCGAGCTTCAACACCGGCCTTACAGCAAGAAAAAGCCACAGCAGGGCCATGGAATCAGGGCCACCTGAAACCGCAAGCAGCAACCGTTCGCCCTCCTGCACCAGGTTGCGGACTCGAAGCTGCTCGAGAAACCTCTTTTCAGTCCTGTTAAGCTGTCGTGACATGAATCAAAATGTTATCATGGTAGTAGTCACCTTAAAATGTATTTTTTTTCAGATAATCCAGTTCTCCCGGTCACTGCCCATACCTTACACCCATGCCTTCACCCTACGGTTATAGTACGCTAATCAAGACCCTCGTCCTGTGCGCCCTCATTGCTGCCACAGCCCTGCTCCTGCCTGGAGCGGTAAAATTCACTCTCCTGGGCCTGGCCTTGACCGCAGCTCTTTTCACTCTCATGTTTTTCCGTGACCCTGAACGACACTCCCCCGATGAAGAGGGCATTCTCCTTGCCCCGGCAGACGGACGCGTTGTCCTCGTCAGGAAAATCGACCACCCCTATACCGGCAAAAACTCTATCCTCCTGAGTATTTTCATGTCACCCTTCAACGTCCATGTGAACCGGATCCCAATGGATGGGCAGGTAACAGGCCTGGACTACCATCCCGGAAAATTCCTCATGGCATTCGATCCGAAAAGTACAGAACAGAACGAAAGAATGACGATACGGCTTGAAAACGAGCGGCACCGCCTCATCTTCACGCAGGTCTCCGGGTTCCTCATCAGGCGGATAGTCTGCGATCTTGCAATCGGTTCACGCGTCGTGCAGGGAGCACGGTTCGGCATGATCAAGTTCGGCTCACGCGTAGACCTTGTGATTCCTCCCGGATTCGAACTCTCTGTGCGGGAAGGCGACCCTACACGGGGAGGTGAGACGATTGTCGCCAGGGCGGAAGGTCAGAAAAAACTTGGTTAATGACAACGTAATGGTTATATAGTTTACCATTGCGATAATGTTTTACAGCAAAAAATCCTACCGGAGGACACCATATGTTTGGGTTAGGCGGACAGGAGCTCTTGCTCATCCTGCTGATCATACTGCTCCTTTTCGGCGCAAAGAAACTTCCAGAGCTTGCCAAGGGCCTTGGAAAAGGCATGAAAGAGTTCAAGAAAGCACAGACGGAAATAGAAGACGAGTTCAACAAGGCAATGGAAGACACCCCGGTTGCCAAAAAGGAACAGGAGTCGGAAAACCGGAAATAACCTGCTGACGCTGTCCCGGCCGGGCAAAAACCGGGACAGCAGAGCTTGCAACCCCCTACCAGTTTCTCCCCGAAACACCAGCATACATAAGGGCACCTTAATAGCGTGTCCTGCATAACATAAAACAACAGAATGATGCGTCCCCAACGTTTCATGTTCTGCCTTATTCTGTCGTTGCTTAGCGGATGCCAGGAACATGGCGATACGCCGTTTTCGCCCGTAAGCAGCTCACTCTCGACCATGATGCCGGACGGTCCGGTCATCAATGAAATCATGTTCGCTCCGCTGCAGTCGTCTCGAGATGCCCTGCCGGACCAGCCCGACTATATCGAGCTGTACAACACAGGCCCTGATCCTGCCGACCTCACCGGGTGGGTCATACAGGACTGCCCGTCAGCAACCGGCAGGCGCTACACCTACGAGTTTGCCAGCACTCCTTCAGCGAGCAACATCCTGGAACCGGAAAGCTATGCAGTCATTGTGCCGGAAAAAAGCCCGCTCCTGCAGGAATCACGGCTGCTGGAAACCTTTCCCCGAATCGCCTCGTCTGGTGCGCGGGTTTTCATCGTCGATCGAAGCCGTTTTTCACTCAACAATGACATGGACTGTGTGGTCCTGAAAAATGCAGGGGGAACGGTTATCGACTCTGTCGCCTACAACGAAGGATGGCATTCACCCTATATCCTTGAAACAAGAGGGCGCTCGATCGAAAAATTCAATCCTCTCCTGCGTCCGCTCCTGCAGGGAAGCTGGTCCTCTTCAATGAACCGTTATGGAGGCACACCCGGTGAACGTAACTCAATCTACCTCCCCGTAGACAAGCTGACACGCTACCCCTCGATAACCATCACGCCATCCCCATTCAACCCGGAAACTCACGTGGCAGGCATTGAGCTATATATGCCCAGCGGAGCCTATCAGCTCAGCCTTACCATTTATAACGTTCCGGGCAAAGCGGTCAGGACACTGGCAACAGGGCTGCCCGTAGGACCGGAAACACGTATTGCATGGGACGGTCGGGATGATGACATGCAACAGGTTCCATCAGGCATCTACCTTGCCAGGGCAGAAGTTTCAGGCACTGGCGGATCAGCCATACTCGAAGCACGTATCGTCGTTGCCAGGTAAGCGCGTTTTTTTGGTTACAAGCTAAACGTTATCTTTTCGTTGCAGAGTGATCAACCACGAGCCCCCTACAGATGCTGACCCGTCTCTACATCAGGAACGTTGCGCTCATCGAAGAGCTTGAAATCCCCTTTCACCGGGGGCTGACCATTATCACAGGTGAAACAGGAGCCGGTAAATCAATACTTATCGGCGCACTCAACCTGGTGCTTGGCGCTCGTGCAAGCGCTGAACTTGTCCGCTCAGGACAGCAAAAAGCCATAGTGGAAGCTGTCCTTGAAACTGAAACCAGCTCCGGCGGGAAGCTTGCGCGCCTGCTGCACCAAGCAGGTATAGAGGAGCAGCCGGAACTCATCATCAGGCGTGAGCTCACCCCCAAGGGCCAGTCACGGGCATTCGTCAACGATACCCCCTGCCCCCTGCAGACGCTCAAACGAATTGGCGACGAACTCATCGACCTGCACGGACAGCATGAACACCAGCTCCTGCTCAGGGAAGAACACCATATCGGACTGCTGGACGATTACGGCCAGCTGCAGGGGCTCGTTGAACCCTATCGGAACACCTATACAGAGCTCCGCGAAGCTCGCCTCAGGTATGACGAGCTTAAGGAAAGGTCACGCAAGAGTGCCGCAGAAAAGGAGTTGCTGGAATACCAGCTCAAAGAACTTCAGGACCTCAACCTGTCGGAAGGAGAGGAAACCGCACTGGAGGAGGAGATCGCCATCCTGGAAAATGCCGAAACACTTGCATCACATTGCGATGCCATCACCAGCCTGCTGTATGACAGCGACCGCTCTGCATACGTCCAGGTCTCCGAAGCGCTGCGGCTGCTTCATGAACTCAGCAGTATCGATCGTTCGCTCGAAGCAGGTACAGGGGAACTGGCAGGAGCAGAAAGCCTGCTCGAAGAACTTTCAAGGACACTCAGGAGCTATGGCGAAGCTGTGGACTTCAACCCGATTCGGCTGGAAGAGCTGCAAGAGCGCCACCACCTGATCCAGAAAATGAAGAAAAAATACCACCGGAACTTCGATGAGCTCATTCGAATGCAGGAAGAGGTTGCAGGGGAACTGGCGATCCAGGACCATCACCGGGAAGAATTTGCCCGGTATGAAGACAACATCCTTGAACTGAAAGCCCGGCTGAGCTGCGAAGCACTGGCACTGCACAGGGGAAGAATAGATGCGGCAAAAAAACTCGAGCCCTTGATCTCGAAAGAGCTCGACACCCTTGGCATACAGAAAAGTATCTTCAACGTCAGGATACAGCAGGAACCACGGGAAAACGGAGATATTGATTTCGAAGGAACTCCATGCACCGCATTCCGTGACGGCTGTGACCGGGTGGAATTCCTCATATCTACAAACCAGGGAGAAGCTCCAAGGCCACTGGCAAAAATTGCATCAGGCGGTGAGATTTCACGAGTCATGCTTGCGCTGAAAAGCGCCCTTGCAACCAATGCGCGTCTTCCGATACTCATCTTCGATGAAATTGACACTGGCATCAGCGGCAGAGTAGCCGAAGCTGTGGGCCGGAGTCTCCAGCGCCTGTCAGACCTGCACCAGATCATTGCGATTACCCATCTCCCCCAGATTGCCGCCATGGGCGAAAGCCACCTGTTCGTCGAAAAACACGAAGACCAGGGGCGAACCAGTACGCAGGTGCGGGAACTGACACCGGAGGAACACCTCGAAGCGGTTGCACAGCTCATCGATGGCCACACCCCATCGGAAGCATCCCTTGCCGTTGCCCGTCAGCTCATCCTGTCCGGAAAAAACAGCAAAGGTTTAGAAAATCAATAAGATTGCCTTATACTAACCCCATTCCGGTAACGACACCGAATACATGCAAAAAGTGATAATTTCTCTCTATGTCACACTCAAGAATTTCCGGCTCGGCAGTTGCCCTGGTCACCCCGTTTACACATGATAACACCATAGATGAGGGCGCACTCAAGCGCCTTGTTGCATTCCACAAGGCTGCAGGAACAGATATCGTCCTGCCTTGCGGCACTACCGGGGAATCACCAACGCTTTCGGAGGAAGAACAGGCACGGATCATCTCGATCGTACGCAATGAGGCGGACGGAAGCATGCTTGTAGCAGCAGGCGCAGGCACTAACGATACAGCAAAGGCCGTCAAACTCGCCCGCAAAGCCTCAGAAGCCGGTGCAGAGGCAATCCTCTCGGTCGCACCGTATTACAACAAGCCATCACAGGAAGGCTATTACCAGCATTACCGCCACATCGCTGAATCAATCGATGTTCCATTGATCATCTACAATGTCCCGGGAAGAACCGGGGGCAACGTGCATGCGGAAACCATACTCAGGCTAGCCGAGGAATGTGAAAACGTTGCAGCCGTCAAGGAAGCCTCGGACAACATGGAACAGATCATGGACCTCCTGCACTACCGCCCGGAAGGTTTTTCGGTCATGACAGGTGAAGACAGTCTTATCATGCCGTTCATGGCGCTGGGAGGCGATGGAGTTATCTCCGTAGCAGCCAACCAGGTTCCCCGGGAGGTCAGGCAACTCATGGAACTGTCGAAAAACGGGGAGCTTGAAGAAGCAAGGGAACTGAACCGAAAACTGCAGCCCCTCTTCAGGCTGAACTTTATCGAAAGCAACCCTGTACCGGTCAAATACAGCCTCTCGTTGATGGGTATGGTTGAAGAGAGTTACAGGCTGCCCCTCGTTCCCATGACTGAAGGGAACAAGAGGCTGCTGAAAACAGAACTTGAACGCCTCGGGCTCATCAGCTGATAGAGCCCAGGCATTCGACAAACCTGTCCATCTCCGCCTTCGTACGCTTCTCTGTCACAGCGCAGAGGAGGCCTTTCTCACCGAAAAGCCCGAGATCGCATCCGGCAAAGAACCCGTGTTCGAGCATACGCTCTACCACCAGGGAAGCATCGACCGGGGTATCGACAACGAACTCCCTGAAGAACGGAGCATCGCCACGTACAGAGTAACCAGGCAAGTCGTTAATCCTGCCCGAAAGGTAATGCGCTTTCTGCATCGAAAGCTCGGCAACCTGCCTGAGCCCTGTCTTGCCGACCAGGGAAAGATAGACAACCGCCTGCAGCGCGTTGAGAGCCTGGTTGGTGCAGATATTTGACGTCGCCTTCTCCCTGCGGATATGCTGCTCCCTTGTCTGGAGGGTCAGGATGAAACCGTCCTCCCCGTCACGATCCTTCGTCAGCCCGACAAGGCGACCGGGAATCTTGCGGACATATTTCTCGCTGACAGCGAAAATCCCGAGATAGGGACCACCGAAATTAAGCGCACTTCCAAGAGGCTGTCCCTCACCTACCGCGATATCCGCGCCATAGGCACCTGGAGCCTCGAGCACTGCAAGTGAAACGGGATCTGCAGAAACAATGAACAGGGCATTATTCCTGTGTGCAATCTCCCCTATACGCTCCACATCTTCGAGTGAGCCATAGAAATTCGGCTGCTGAACGATCACGGCTGCCACGTTGTCCGACATAGCTGCCTCGAGCGCATCGAGGTCGCAAAGCCCGTCTTTCAGGCAGTTCTGCTCGATAGAGGCCTTTCCGCCAGGTTCGACGAACGTCTTCAGCACCTCAGTGGTGTTGGGATGAATGCGCCCGGCAACAAGAACCCTGGACCGGCCGGTCACGTTAAGCGCAAGGGCGACAGCTTCACCCATGGCCGTCGCACCATCATAGAGGGAGGCATTAGCCACATCCATACCATAGAGCCGGCAAATCATGCTCTGGTACTCATAGATAGCCTGGAGGGTTCCCTGTGATACCTCTGCCTGGTATGGTGTGTAGGCGGTATAGAATTCGCTGCGGGAAACAATGGTCTTGAGAGCTGCAGGGATATAGTGGTCATAAGCACCTCCCCCGAGGAAACTTGTGTAAGCGGGAGCATGACGGTTGCTCTCGGCAAGCGAGGAAAGAAGCCCGGAAACCTCCATCTCCCCCATAGCTTCCGGAAGATCGAGCTCGCGTTCAAGCCTGCAGGAAGCGGGAATGTCTGAAAGGAGATCCTCGAAAGACGAAACCCCTATCTCACGGAGCATCTCCTCGCGATCCATATCAGTATTGGCAATAAATGGCATCAGCTTACTCCCCTACCAGTTCACGATATGCAGAAGCACTTAAAAGACCATCGACCTGGGAAGGATCCTTCAGTGCAATCTTGACCATCCAGCCTTCTCCATAGGGGTCACTGTTGACGATTTCAGCAGCATCGAGAGCCTCGTTAACCTCAAGGATCTCACCGCTGACCGGAGCGAAAAGGTCAGCAACGGTCTTGACCGCTTCAACCGTCCCAAAAGCATCATGCTCATTAAGGGATGTACCGACAGGTTTTGTTTCGACAAAAACAATATCACCAAGTTCGGACTGCGCAAAATCTGTAATGCCAACGAGAGCTGTCGTTCCGTCTTCCTGGAGGCTGATCCACTCGTGGTCCTTGGTATAGCGGAGATTTTCTGGAATGTTCATGGCAGTGAAACTGATAGGGTTGATAAATGATTGAAGGTAATATTTTTTTGCCTACGTCAAAACAGCCTCTACAAGAGACGCTGACGCATCAGTTCGAAGCAGAGCACGCCCGCTGTAACGCTGACGTTAAGCGATTCGACACACCCGGCCATGGGAATACGCACCAGCGTGTCTTCCGGCGCAAGCGCACCCTCCAGGAGCCCGCGACCCTCCTCTCCCATCAGGAAAACCGTCGGCCGTCGGTAATCCACATCTGTATAGTTTATCTCCGCATCCATATCGGCAGCTACGATCGCAAACCCTTTTTCGCGAAGCTCCTGAAGCGTCTTGCGCAGGCTTTTGACCTTGACCACCCTCATGTGAGACAACGCCCCTGCCGATGCCTTGTGTACAACAGCATTGACTGGCGCACCCTTCCCGTCGAGCAGCACCACCGCATCGGCTGCAGCAGCTTCTGCGCTCCTGATAATAGCTCCTACATTATGGGGATCCTGGAGACCCGGCAGCAGCACCAGGAACGGACTACTGTTACGGGGAGCTGCGAGGACCTCGTCAAGGGTGTAATAAGTAATGCTGCTCACCAGGGCACACACCCCCTGGTGCTTTGTCGTTCCAGCTATCTCACCAAGTTTTTCCAGGCGGGCCTTGCCTACCGGGATCTTCAGGCGCCTGGCGGTGATCATAATCTCCTTGAGCTTGTTGTGGGAGGTGTTGAACTGGAAATAAATCTTCTCCACCTTTTCAGGGGAAGAATCCAGAAGTTCGAGGACGGCATTACGCCCATAGACAATATCATTCATAGCGGTACTTCTCTTGGGTAAAAACTCTGCATCAAGGTGACGTAAATGGAACTGATTACCCCAGAAATGTAATTAAATTGATTATATTAATGTTTTAATATCTTTTTTGGGCTCGAAAGCACAAGCGCCAGACTTTCCTTTTCTTTTCCAGGTCTTTGCAGGGCCAACATTCCGGACAAAAAAGAGACGTTATGTTTTTAGTTCATACCAACTCCTAATCTGCGTTTATACAATGAGTCGGACTTTCAAGACACTAGAAGGCAATGAGGCCCTAGCCCATGTGGCCTACCGTACAAACGAGGTCATATCAATATACCCGATCACCCCGGCATCGAACATGGGTGAATATTCAGACGCCTGGGCAGCTGAAGGAATCCCGAACATCTGGGGCACCGTACCTCTGATCGATGAGATGCAGAGCGAGGCAGGCGCTATCGCCGCTGTTCATGGCGCGCTGCAGACCGGTGCCCTTTCAACGACCTTCACGGCTTCACAGGGGCTGCTCCTTATGCCGCCCACAATGAACAAGATCGCCGGTGAACTCAGCCCGGCGACTATCCATGTATCTGCCCGTGCCATTGCCGCACAGGCACTGTCTATTTTCGGTGACCACGGTGACGTCATGTCTGTCCGCAGCACCGGTTTTGCCCTGCTTGCCTCATGCTCCGGCCAGGAAGTTATGGATCTTGCCCTCATTGCCCAGGCAGCCACACTGAAGTCGAGGATTCCCTTCCTGCACTTCTTCGACGGCTTCAGGACATCGCACGAAATCACCAAGATCGAAGTGCTCTCCGACGACGATATCAGAAGCATGATCGATGACGACCTCGTTATCGCGCACAGAAACCGCAGGATGTCTCCGGACCAGCCGATCATCAGGGGTACCTCGCAGAACCCTGATGTCTATTTCCAGGGTCGTGAAACCGTCAACAGCTACTACAACGCCTGCCCGGGAATTGTCCAGGAATACATGGACCAGTTCAAGGAACTCACCGGACGCGAATACAGGCTTTTCCAGTACTACGGTGCGCCTGACGCTGAAAAGGTCATCTTCATGATGGGATCCGGTGCAGAAGCAGCCCTGGAAACCGTCAACTACCTTAACGCCCAGGGTGAGAAAGTAGGGCTTGTCAAAGTCCGCCTCTACAGGCCGTTCGATGTTGAGCGCTGCCTTGCTTCCCTGCCGGCAAGCGTCAAGTCGATCGCAGTGCTCGACAGGATGAAAGAACCTGGAAGTGCTGGTGAACCCCTCTACCTCGACATTGTCAATGCTGTCCATGAAGGCCAGGCTAAAGGGATCATCAAGAATGCCCCTGCAGTTGTCGGTGGCCGCTACGGCCTCTCCTCCAAGGAGTTCACTCCGGCAATGGTCAAGGCTGTGTTCGATAACCTTTCATCTGCCGAACCCAAAAACCATTTCACTGTCGGCATCAATGACGATGTCACCAACACCAGCCTGGAGTTTGACCACACCTTCAGCATCGAGCCTGACGAGGTCTTCCGCGCCATGTTCTACGGCCTCGGGTCGGATGGTACCGTCGGCGCCAACAAGAATAGCATCAAGATCATCGGTGAAAACACCGACAACTACGCACAGGGTTACTTTGTCTACGATTCGAAGAAAGCCGGCTCGATCACGGTGTCGCACCTTCGCTTCGGACCGAACCAGATCCATTCGACATACAAGATCTCGAACGCCCAGTTCATTGGCTGCCACCACTGGATTTTCCTCGAATCGATCGACCTGGTCAAGAACCTCAAGGAAGGCGGCACGCTGCTTGTCAACTCGCATTATTCAGCCGAAGAAGTATGGGATCAGCTGCCACGCCTCGTGCAGCAGCACCTGATCGCCAAGAAAGCCAGGCTCTATACCATAGACGCCTACAAGGTCGCTCACGACAGCGGCATGGGCCAGCGTATCAATACCATCATGCAGGCCTGCTTCTTTGCCATTTCCGGCGTTCTTCCAAGTGAAGAGGCCATCAGCAAGATCAAGGATGCAATCCGCGAAACATACGGCAAGAAAGGCGATGACATTGTCAACAAGAACATACAGGCTGTCGACAACACACTGGCAAACCTGCACGAAGTAAAGATCGGCACCGTTGCAGACAGTGAGAAAAAAATGCGCCCGGTCATCTCCGGTGAAGCTCCGGAATTCGTCTGCAACACCCTGGCAAAGATTATTGCCGGAGAAGGGGATGATATCCCTGTCAGCCAGATGCCTGCAGATGGCACCTTCCCTGTAGCCACATCACAGTTTGAAAAGCGCAACCTTGCCCAGGAAGTTCCGGTATGGGACAAGGATATCTGCATCCAGTGCGGCAAGTGCGCCATGGTATGTCCACATGCTGTCATACGCTGCAAGGCTTATGATCCTAAATACCTCGAGAACGCTCCAAAGAGCTTTGCCTACGCGGACGCGAAAGGCAAAAGCTGGGAAGGGCTTAAATACACTATCCAGGTTTCGGTAGAAGACTGTACCGGTTGCGAAATCTGTGTTCATACCTGCCCGGCACGTGACAAGCAGAATCCGGACCACCATGCGCTCAACATGAGCCTGCAGGAGCCACTGCGCGAAACAGAGATTGACAACTGGAACTATTTTGTCAATATCCCGGAATTCGACCGCTCGAAGATCAACCAGCGTCTCATCAAGGAACAGCAGCTCCAGCAGCCACTCTTTGAATTCTCGGGTGCCTGTGCAGGGTGCGGTGAAACTCCGTATGTCAAGCTCATGACGCAGCTCTTCGGCGACAGGCTTGTCCTCGGTAATGCCACGGGCTGCTCATCGATCTATGGCGGTAACCTTCCGACAACCCCCTACTGCACGAATCCGGATGGTCTTGGCCCAACATGGTCAAACTCGCTGTTCGAGGACACCGCTGAATTCGCACTTGGCTTCCGTATCTCGATCAACAAGCAGAAAGAATACGCTGAAGAACTTCTTAAAAAGCTCTCGGCAGAAGTTGGTGAAACCCTGACTACAGAGATTCTTGAAGCTGACCAGGCAAGCGAGCCCGGCATCTTCGAACAGCGCAAGCGCGTTGCCGTACTCAAGGAGAAGCTTGCAACCATGAAGACCGGTGAAGCAAAGAACCTCTTTGCCATTGCAGACATGCTTGTCAAGAAAAGCGTCTGGGGTGTTGGCGGTGACGGCTGGGCATACGACATCGGGTATGGCGGTGTTGACCATGTAACCGCTGCAGGCGAAGATGTGAACCTGCTTGTTCTCGATACCGAGGTTTACTCGAATACCGGCGGACAGGCCTCCAAGGCAACGCCAAAAGCAGCTGTAGCCAAGTTTGCAGCAGCAGGCAGGCCGCTGACCAAGAAAGACCTTGGCCTGATCTCCATGTCCTACGGCTCAGCATATGTTGCAAGCATCGCCATGGGCGCCAGGGACGAGCACACCCTCAAGGTGTTCCTCGAGGCTGAAGCTTACCCCGGGCCGTCAATCATCATCGCGTACTCGCACTGCATTGCCCACGGCATTGACATGACGGTAGGTATGGATCACCAGAAAGCCGCGGTTAATTCCGGCCACTGGCTGCTTTATCGCTACAACCCTCTGCGCATCCAGGAAGGAAAGAATCCGTTGATTCTCGACTCGAAGAAACCGTCGATACCGGTCGAGCAGTTCCTCAACATGGAGAACCGTTTCCGCATGCTCAAGAAGAGCCACCCGGAACACGCCAAAGAGCTGTTTGCAGCGATCCAGCAAGAGGTCGACAGGCGTTACGACACCTACGAATACCTTGCTGCACGCAAGTTCCCGAACGACTGATCCAGAAGGCAGTACCAAAAAGAAAAAGCGCGGCATACCACCGCGCTTTTTCTTTTGTCACTTCTCACTCGTTACGAGTCACGCCTCACTCCACCGCCTTTCTGACAGCCTCGAGATGCTCGAGAATCTCCGGATCACTGAAACCGGTTGCAAGAGCCTGTTCCAGGAACTGAAGAGCTTCCTTGTAGTTTCCCAGCTTGAAGCATACCCATCCGAGGGTATCGAGGAAAACAGGACTATCCGGTTCAAGCTGAACCGCTTTACGGGCATAGGCAAGCGCCTCCGACAGACGCTCATTCCTTTGTGCCAGCATGTAGGCAAGGTTGTTGAGGGCCAATGTATTGTGCGGATCGAGTTCCAGTACCTTGCTATAGGCATCAAGGCTTTCCTCTTGACGACCAATACTCTCCCCTGCAAGTGCCCTGGTAATAGCTGCCTGGATCCGAAGCCATGAAGGCTGATGTTCACCCTCTTTCAGATGAGCTTCACCAAGCACGTCGAAGGCTGCAGCCATAAGACCAGACCGGTACAAGGCATACCCCTCCAGCACAAGAAGACGATAGGATGGATGTTGCAGCGCTTTGCGTGCCTGTCGGAAGGTATAGAGTGCATGATGGAATTGCCCCTCAGCAATGTATGATGAAGCTGATTCCTCCCATGCCTTGACATACGCCGGATCTGATTTCAGCAAGGCATCAAAAAACTCCCGCGCTTTCCGATACTCTCCGTCACGGGCATAGATCAGGCCCCTGATGAAACGCACATCTCTGTTGTCAGGATGTTCGGCAAGCATCCTGACTGCCATGAATCTTACCGGACCAAGGTAGGCGCTGTCGATATCAGACCTCAACATGAAAAGCCGTACCATATCCAGTTCGGCATCGAGCCCTGTAGCAGGATGCCTGAAAAATGCTGTAAGATCCTGCTGGAGCAACTCGGCTTCCCCTGTCTCTATAAGGGCTTCGAAAAGCGCAACCCATCCGGGAAGGAACGAGGGGTCATCGTCAACAATATCATGAAAAATCGCCAGGGCACGCTCGGCCTCACCCGTCTGAAGATAGAGTTCCCCCAGTGTCAGCATAAGCTTGTCGCTTCCCGAGCCCTGCTCCATCATGGTCTGCAGGACCTCGATAGCCTCCTTGTAATGGTTGAGCTTCAACTCGATCCAGAGAATATGGGCAAGCGTATGCTCATTGAAAGGATCCAAAACACGAAGGCGTTCAAACACGTGGAGAGCATCCTGAGGTCTCTGCAGGGAAAGGTAGGCATCAGCAAGCATTGAAAGCGCTTTGGGATCATCAGGAGTGAGCGCTTTCTGGCGCAGGAACATATCGAGCGCATCTTCATATCGCCCGGCATCATGGTACAAAGAACCCAGCAAACGAACATAGTATACATTCTGCTGGTCTATGCCAACTGCCTGCTCTGCAGCTTCAATTGCCGGTTCGAGCTGGCCGGTCTCGATAAAGAGGCGAGCCATGGCAAAATAAAGGGCTGCAAAGGAAGGCGTGTCAGCCTCAAGAGCACGATACAGAGCAAGGGCTTCATCGTACCTGCCTGCAGCTGAAAGAAAAAGGGCTCGGGCAAAACGGCTCTTCACCTGTTCGTCAGCCCGTGCCTCCGCTATCCGGGCAGCATCGGTCATGCTGGCTGACGAAGAACAGCCCTGGAGTGGAACGGCAAGAGAGAGTGAACAGCTTAACGCGGCAAAAAACTGCCCGAGGCCCTTCATGTTTCGTGATAACAACATCATGGATAGTCCCGGCATAGCTTACGTTACTCCTTCTGTAAAAAGAGGGGTATCGGGTGGGGGCAGATGACCGGCAAACTTTCGGTAGGCATTCCGGGTAGCAATGCGGCCCCTGGGAGTCCTGGATATAAAACCAGCCTGGATCAGGTAGGGCTCGTACACCTCTTCAAGTGTATCCTGTTCCTCACCAACCGAAACAGCAAGCGATGAAATACCTACAGGCCCACCATGAAACTTCTGCAAGAGCGCAAGGATGATTTTTTTATCCATCTCATCAAGCCCGTCATCGTCAATCTCCAGGGCCGCCAACGTCTCCGATGCCACCCTTCTCGAAATCACTGCCTCATCAGCCACCTGGGCAAAATCGCGAGCACGCTTGAGAAGGCGATTGGCAATACGGGGAGTCCCCCTCGAGCGCATAGCAATCTCAAGAGCCGCATCATGATCGATGCCTATATGCAGTATCGATGAGGTACGCACAACGATTTGCTGTAGTAGGTCGACTGGATAGTAATCCAGCCGACCTGAAATACCGAACCTCGCTCTCAAAGGAGAAGTCAGCATACCGGCCCTGGTCGTCGCGCCTACAAGAGTGAATGGTTCGAGTTTCAGCTGCACCGACCTGGCCGATGGCCCACTGTCGAGCAGGATATCAATCCGGTAATCCTCCATCGCAGAATACAGGTACTCTTCAACAGACGGGGAAAGGCGGTGAATTTCATCGATAAAAAACACATCCCCTTTCTGAAGGCTGGTCAGGATACCTGCCAGGTTACCCGGCTTGTCGAGTAGCGGGCCTGACGACATCTTGATACCTCCCCCCATCTCGGCGGCAATGATATGGGCCAGTGTTGTCTTTCCCAGGCCGGGTGGGCCGGAAAAGAGAATATGGTCCAGTGCCTCTCCGCGCTTGCGTGCAGCTGCAATAAATACCTTAAGGTTGTCAGTCAGTCGAGGCTGACCGAAAAAATCATCAAGACGTGCCGGACGAATCTGCTCCTCGAGCTTCTCTTCCGCCGGATCTATAGGAATGTTAAGCAGTTCTTCTCGCACTCCGGGCTCTCCTCACGTTATCATCCGGTAGCAACACCTTACAACCTGATCCTTGGATCCACAACAGCGTAGAGCACATCGGCCAGGAGGTTGCCGAGAATGATAAGGGTTCCTGAAATAAACGTATTGGCAATAATCAACGGGTAATCACGGGCAAAAATAGCATCGACGGTAATTCGTCCCATTCCGGGAAACGCAAAAATAACCTCGATAAAAAGCGCTCCACTGAAAATAAACGGCAGCGATGCCCCCATAAGGGTGACGACAGGCAATAATGCGTTGCGCAATCCGTGCTTAAGGATAACCACACGCTCTGATAATCCTTTAGCCCTTGCTGTCCTGATATAGTCCTGCCGGATCACCTCGAGCATGCTACCCCTTACATAGCGGGCAATACCAGCAGCGCCATTAATACTCAGTACGGTCACCGGAAGCACCAGGTGCCAGATACGGTCCAGGAAAAATCCAAGCGGGCCATAGTATTCCGCACCTACCGACGAAAGCCCGGATGCAGGAAAAAGAGGTAGCTGGAGGGCGAACAGGATGATCATCATCAACGCAAACCAGAACTCCGGCATCGAGTAGAAAAACAGGCCTGTCACCGTCAGTACCCTGTCCAGCAGTGTGTTCTGCCTGACAGCTGAAATCACCCCGATGGCGATTCCAAGCAAGAAGTTTGCGATCAGCGTCAGGAGGGCGATGGTAATCGTCACAGGCATAGCCTGCGCTATCACCTCAACAACCGGCTGCTGCGCCCGACTGAAACTCCGGCCGAAATCACCCTGCAAAATACTGCCGAGCCACTTAACATACTGAATGTAGACAGGATCGTTCAATCCGTACTGCTCGCGTATCTGCTCAGCAACGTTAGGACTCACTCCCGGCTGTATAAAAAATGCTGCAGGATCCCCGGGCGCAAGCCTGATAATGAAGAACGTCAGGGTAAGCACCCCGAATATAAGGGGAACCGCAAACAGCAGGCGTTGTAAGACATAACGCAGCATAACCTTCAGGGCGTGACAGCTCGTGACGGGTCGAGCGACCAGTCATCGATATTATAGAAAGTACCAAGTATACTGAGCTCCTCCCCCCTGATCCGCTTGCTGAACCCCTGGGTTTCACGTATCCAGTACAGGAACGTGGTAGGCTGGTCCCGATGCAGGATTTCCTGGTACTCTATCCAGTAAGGTCGTGCATCAAGCGGGTCGAGCTCATCTTTGGCTAGCTCGCAAAGTTCGTCTATTCGGGGATTGGAATACCCTGTAAAATTGAAACGGCTTTTATCCAGGTCGGAGCCCCATCCATCAAGGGGATCTATCTCCAGCCCCACCGACCAGCCAGCCATCCAGGCATCAAGGCTCCGCTGCCTCAGGTTTTCAAAAAAGACGTTAGACTCCTGTACCTCGAGGCGGCACTCGATACCGATATCACGAAGGTTCTGCTGTATAATGACCCCTGCATAGTTCCTGCGTGCATTACCGGCATTGGTGTAGAGCGTGAAACTGAACCGTTTGCCGTCCTTGCGGAGAATGCCATCCGGCCCGGGGATCCACCCCTCCTCCCCGAGAAGCCGCGATGCCTTACTGGGGTCATAGGGCCATGGAGCAATACTGTCATTGTAGGCCCACTTGAGTGATGGAGAGATATCTCCACTGCTTATGGTGCCGTACTCACCAAGGTAGCCATCAATAATGCTCTGGCGGTCTATCGCTATGGTAAGTGCACGGCGTACTGCAGGCGATCCAAAAAGCGGGTGGGGCCTCACCTCCTTCTGGCTGTGCCATGCATCCTGATCAATATTTGACCACCCTACATAATCATAGACCCTAAGACCTGTGGACTTGATTTCAACGCCTGCAGGTCCGGCTTCAAGCCCCCGAAAATCCTCAGGCTTTATGTTCTCCACCACATCTACCGCACCTGTCTGAAGCTGTGCAAGCCGTACCGTGTAATCCGGCACGATCCTGAACATGATGCGACTGATGCTCCCGGGATCCGGTAACCGGCAAAGCGGATTTGAGCCCAGCACAAGCTCCTGCTGTTTGGACCACTGGTCGAGACGGTACGGACCTGCCCCCAAGGGTTGCTGGTTCAGAGGTGAACGCCTGAATTCAGAAGGGCTCACATCCCGCCAGACATGCGCAGGCAATGGTGACAGCGATGTATGAAACAGTGCTAACCTTTCAGAAACCGGCTTATAGAAACGGAACACGACCGTCGTATCGTCCAGGGCCTCTACAGCGCGATCAAAATCAACCGAACCGCTCTCGGCGCCAACCAGCTCTGCAAGGTACTGCTGACGCGGGCTGGCAATGACAGGATCACCGTAAAGCCTGTAGGTAAAGGCAATATCTCCTGCTGTTATAGGCACACCGTCATCCCAGGTCACATCGTCACGCAGCGTATAGGTGATGGAACGGTGGTCATCAGCCATGCTCCAGCTCCTGGCTAGACCGGAAAACCCTTTATCGTCTTTTGTCTCTGGATCAATAGGCAACAAAGACTTTTCCATCGCCACAAAGTTGAGGAGCCCGGTCGATGTATCGAACCGGCTTTCCAGGAGCCCGGGATAGATCAATCCGAAAACATTGCTTGAAGTAACCGAAGCCCCTATAACAGGATTCAGGTACTCGGCATCCCCAAGCATAGCAATAACCAGTGTAGAATCCATTGCTGATGGTGCCCCGCCTCTCTGTTGGGGCGAACAGCCGCCAAGAGTGAAGAGGAGCCACATGAAAACAGGCGCAATGACCCCCGCTCCAAAAAGATTACTCCTCGTAATCCTTTGCAAAATATGTCCGGTTAGGCCCGGTTTTCTGGAGTGACTCATCATTGATAACCTGTTTTATTCTCTGCTCGAGCGCTTCAGCTGCAACATATCCCGAATAGTGCTTCAGCAGGTAATTGAGTGCAACAACCTCTATGATAACCGTAATGTTCTTGCCCGGATTGATCGGCAACTGAACAAGCGGGATATCCACGCCGAGAATCCTGGTAGTCTTGGTATCCAGGCCGAGGCGCTCGTAATCACCATGCTCGTTCCATTCAAGCAGTTCGACCACCACCTGCACCACCTTCTTGTCGCGAATCGCCCGGATGCCGAATATCTGCTTGACATCAACCACGCCAAGCCCACGAATCTCCATGAAATGATCGACAATCTCATTACCTGAAGCAATCAGGACATTCTCACCCTTGCGGTTGATCACGACAGCATCGTCCGCAACCAGCCGGTGCCCTCGTTCAATCAAGTCGAGCGCCACTTCCGATTTACCCAGTCCGCTCTTTCCAACCAGCATCACACCTACACCGTAGACGTCTACCATGGAACCATGATACTGCTGGTACTGGGAAAACTGATCGTCAAGGAAGTCTGTAAGCAGGTAGATGGTCTTTGTTGAGGAGTGACGGGTGACAAAAACAGGTATTCCCGCCTCTGTAGCCATATCCAGCAACTCCGGATCGAGCTTATTGTTGCTCGTCAGGATAATGCATGGAATCTTGAAGCGCACAAGACTCTCGAACGCCTTGCGACGTGTCTTTGCGTCAAGATGATTAAGGAAACGGTTTTCCGTATTCCCGAGGATCTGTACCCTTTTATACGTAAAGAGGTTGGTAAACCCGGCAAGGGCAAGCCCGGGCCTGTGCAGGTCCCTTTCGAATATCCTTCGTTTCTCTTCATCGACCTTGTTGAGCCGCCTGATCTTGATATCCAGGCTTTTGCTGATATTGTCGAAAAAGTAGGCGACCGTCATGGATCGCTTCTTAAGGCCCTTCTGATCAAAATTCATGGTACGATGCTATCGTTCACGGGAAAACAAGAAAAACAGGGCCGGATACCCGGCCCTGCATGATACGCTCTCCTCAATGCGCCTTCAGTTTATCCTTGTACCGTTTAAGCTGCCGCACAAGCACATCTATACAGCTGTCTATCGCCTGCTCATAGGTTGAACCAGACTCCTTGGCGACAAGCACCTGCTGGGGAACATGCACGGTCACCTCGGCCAGCTTGTTGTTCTCATGATCGTTCTTCTGATGGTCGAGTATCACATTACAGTTAACAATACCGCTGAATACCTTTTCCAGGCCTTGTACGGCATCGTGCGCATACTCTTCTATACCGTGATGGTTTTGGGAATGACGCAGGGTAACCTGTACGCTTACCGCTTCACTCGTCTCTGTTCTGGTCATAGGAACCTCCCTTTTGATAATTGTATACTTCGAAAAGAACAACATCCCGGCACCGGCTCCTGGCCTTGCCGGCAATGCGAAAACCTGAATCGCTCACGCCCTGGGATGGGCCTGGCGGTACACTTCCTTGATTCTGCCGAAGGTCACATGGGTATAGATTTCCGTTGTCGTCAGGTTTGCATGCCCGAGCATTTCACTCACGCTTTTGAGATCAGCCCCGCCGTTGAGGAGGTGGGTTGCAAAACTGTGCCGCAGGGCATGGGGATTTTTATACCTGATTTCAGTAACCGTGGAGAGGTATTTCCTGGTCACACGTCCCACAAGCACAGGATAGATATGCCCGCCCTTTGCCGTAACGAATACCCGGGGATCCTCCCCTCTTCCACTTTTTATTCTAAAGAAGTTTCGTTTGACTTCAAAATACTTTTTAAGCGCACCTGCAGCTGCCTCCCCCAGGGGCACAACCCGTTCCCTGCGCCCTTTTCCCGTCACCCTCAGGAGCGAACCATCGAGGTCAACATGCCGATGTTCGAGCGAGACAATTTCAGCTACCCTGAGACCGCTTCCATAAAGAACTTCAAGTATGGCTCTGTCACGCACAAGCTCAAACCGTGCTTCGGGATCATCTCCCTCACCTCCCCCCTCTCGGGTAAATCCCTCGAAAAGCTGCATCACCTCCGACTCATTGAGAAATCCTGGCACATGCCTTGCAAAACGAGGTGTCGTCACCTGGTCGGCAACAGAGAGATCCACCCGACCTGACTCCACAAGGTAGTTGTAAAAGCTTTTGAGCGATGCAAGCTTCCGGGCAATGGAACGTGGCTGCAGGCCTCTCTGGAGGCAACTGCCCATAAACAGGCGAATGTCAAGCACATTTACCGAACACAGGTCTGCATCCCGGGGATTCTCTACGGAGTGATGGTCTGCATAGAAATCCAGGAACTGCTGTAGATCCCTGCTGTATGCCCTGCATGTAGAAGGCGAAAGCCTGCGTTCAGAGGTGATATAGTAGATAAAATCATCGAGAAGCTTATGTACTCCGGCTAGTCCGGCACTGCTGTTCCTCTGTTGGGGCTGCATGAACAATTCACACCTATAAGTTCTTTCCTTTCTTTAATGTAATAAACACTAACACCTTTGAGCAGGAAATAATTCAGGTATGGTGAAGAAACATCAGAAGCTATCCTTGAGGAATGCCTGGAGCCATTATCACAAACGATATCGATATCTGCACAGAACCGGGAGCCCTCTATCACTGCATGCGTGACACGGGCTGTAATCCCCCCCTGCCCCAGGCGCTCGACCCCGCCCTGCGTTTCCTCACTCGGAACCAGTTCAGGAAGGATAACTCCCTGCCGCTCTTCTTCCAGAGGAGCCTTGCTGCGCAACAACTGTACCTCAGCCTCTTCCTCCGCAGAAAACGATCTGAGCAACGTACCGCTCGTTGCGTCCAGGAGATGGTACTGTCGTTCGGGAAACCCGGCAAACGAGCTCCGGGTATATCCCAGGAGCGAAGTTCCAAGGTTGGCGACAAAACTCATCCCGGGTTGCTTCCATACCACCTCACCATCCTTCAGTGGATCCACAGCCCATATACCGCGATGCTCCGGCCCCTCGGCATGGTGAGCATTAAGGTAAAAGAGCCTGTCCGACGTAGATTCCAGCCCTCCAAGGCTGAGGTCAGAAGCAGTCCACTCATCAGGCACGTAGCCATCGAGAAGAAGAGCCCCATCCCCAAGGGAACGCACGAAAAAACGCACACGGCCATCACAAAGCGACCGCTCTTCTCCCACCAGCATATCCTCACCGATAAACATGATTTTCCATAGCACCGAGGCATCGCCTGCCTTGTGCGAAAACAACGGCTGAAGCTGATCTCCTTCATGTTTCTTCACGCCAGTCCTCCCTTGCATCTTGCTATCCGGTACAGGTTAACCTGCGTTTCATGCCCCTCGCTACTATATCTCCCTGCCCGGGTGGAGACCGCAAAACCGTTTTCAAAAGCAAGGTCGAGAAACTGCTCTGCAAGCCTGCGTCTTGGATCGGCAATCCAGGCCTCTCCTTCAGGCAGCAGGAGCTTATCGAGCGACTCGAGAACCGGCAGCAGGTTCTGTCGTTCGTATAACACATCAGCAGCAAGAAGCATGTGGTACTGTTTCGGGTCGGTAATCGATCGCCAGTCAAGATGACGCACAGCAACGTCCACACCGTTCTGCAGTGCATTGAGCCTGATAAAACGAAAAGCTTCATGACAGTAATCGGTAGCTGTGACCCTAGCCCCGAAAGCAGCAGCCACTACACTTGCGACTCCGACGCCTGCACCAAGCTCGATCACCTCGCGACCTGACAGGTCCTGCATACCGGCAAGATGCTCAGCCAAGACAATGCTGGAAGGCCATATCTCGGCCCAGTAAGGCATCTTTTCATCCCTGGCAAACTCTTCTGGCGATATCCTGTCGAGCAGGGCATAACTGTCCTGTACACAGGCAAATCGAAACCCCTTCTCTCCAATTGCACAGCAAAGCTCTCCCATATCGTACTCCCGACCCAGTGCCTGGCGAATATCCTGCGGATCCTCCTGCTGCCCGAAATCCTTACTACCCATCTCTTTTATGCATTCCATACTGTTGAACCTTCCTGTACCGTTATCAAAATTACAGAAAAATCGCCAGGGATTCCTATTTTCCTCCTGCCAGACAAGTTTTCCCTTGAAAATAAAACCATACCACCATGAAAAAAGAACTTCTGGAGGTTTTTGAAAACCGCTTCCCTGACAGGGACTACACTATTGAAATCTGCAATCCGGAATTCACTTCAGTCTGCCCCAAGACTGGCCTCCCGGATTTCGGAACTATTACTATCGACTACGTTCCAGACAAGCAGTGCATCGAGCTGAAATCGCTCAAGTACTACTACCTTGAATTCCGCAATGCCGGTATCTTCTACGAAAACATCACCAACACCATCCTCGATCACATGGTGGAGGTACTACAGCCAAGGAGGATTACTGTCAAAACGGAATGGAAAGCCAGGGGTGGCATTACCGAAACGGTAACGGTTTCCTACAGCGCATCCTGAGCCTTTGCCAGCCCCGGATATAGCAATGCAAAAGCCCCGAAGGAACAACCTCGGGGCTTTGCTGTTTAAGTATGCCTACAACCAACCAGGGATCAATACGTCGAGTTGATATAGTTGACCAGTGTTGGCACATCCTTACCACGAATACCCGAGTTCGGCCATGCCTTCATATCAAGAACGATCTTCTGGGCCTGACCTTTCTTGCGGTACTCTGCAAGCTTGCCTTCAACAGCCTTAACGGCATGGCACCTGGTACAACGCCTCTGGAAAAGCTTCTCTGCCTCGGCAAGTTCGTCACCTGTCAGGATAACCTCTTCAACCGGACCTGCTGATTCTTCAGCTGCAACGGCAGGAGCAGTCGCAGCTCCACCACCCGTACCAAGTGCATCGCCGCCTGCAGCAGCTTCTTCAAGAGGCTGGTCCTCGATGTTCTCGAAATCCTCGCCTTCGTTAAAGGCATTGAGCTGACGTACGGTTCTGATGGATTTCCCGTCAAGTGTTGTCGTACGGCCTTTCTCCCATACCAGCTCCAGACTCACGAACATGACAGCCACAATAACGAAAATGCTCAGCGGCAAGCTGAGGAACCATCTGTCACTGATTCTCGATGACATCCTCCCCAGTCCCCAAATGATAAGGGATGCGAAAAAGATCAGCAGGAACCAGCCCATAAACGACTGCAACGGAGTCGCCACCTTCGAAAGGGTATCGGCCGGCAGCTCATAGCCTGTCAGCATGGATGCGAAAAAAAACAGGCCCCCCATCGCGGCAGCACCACCAATAGCTAGGGCATAAAGCTTACCATTAGAGTTGTTATCCATGACAGATAAAGAATTAGGTGTTAGTGGCTTACATGTAACTTTAATCATTAAGATAAGTAATATTCGTATAGCGACCAACATTCCATGGCACCTCATTTCATTTGCTCTCCGATCCCGAATCCGTAACCGGCGCTCCCTTGCGCAACCACAGGAGAGCGTGTGGCAAAAAAGCTGCAATTTTACTATTCTTTCTACAGGGCAGACATAAAACCTGCCATACTCCCCGTAACCTTCCCCGAAAACAATGCTTTCACAGCTCAATGCAGCAGCCCTCAGAGGTGTCGACGCACTGAAGGTCGAAGTCGAAACCAATGCAGCCTCCGGACTCCCCTCGTTCACCGTCGTAGGACTGCCCGACAACGCCATACGCGAAAGCCGTGAACGAATCATGACCGCACTGCAGAATTCCGGCCTCAAGGTCCCGCCCAGGAAAATAACCGTCAACCTCGCGCCGGCAGACATACGCAAGGAAGGCTCGGCATTCGATCTCCCGATCGCTATCGGGCTGCTAGGCTCGATTGGGCTCGTCAATGCAAGCCTGCAGGACACACTTATCCTTGGGGAACTTGCACTCAACGGGTCAGTCAGGAAAATCTCCGGCGCTCTGCCGGCAGGAATTATGGCTGCACAGGAAGGGTTGCGGAGCATAATCCTTCCTGCAGACAACGCACGGGAAGCCGCTGTAGCAATCGCCGCGATGAGAAAAGAGAGCGAAATAACGGTCCACGGTGTCGACTCGCTCGATGAAGCGGTCGGACTGTTAAAGGAGAACTGCGGCAAGCCCCCTGTCAGCGTGGAAATCGGGGAGCTTTTCAGGCATACTGCAGAGTACCCGGTGGACTTCTCGGACATCAGGGGACAGCAGACAGCGAAAAAAGCCCTTGAAATTGCTGCTGCCGGTGGACACAATATGATCATGATAGGACCTCCGGGAAGCGGCAAGACCCTCCTGGCCAAAGCGCTTCCCGGCATTATGCCGCCCCTCGGGTTCGAGGAGGCGCTGGAAACAACAAAGATTTACTCAGTCTCCAACCTGCTTCCCCCCGAAAAACCCCTGCTTGTCGAACGTCCGTTCCGTAGCCCCCACCATACCACCAGCAACGTTGCGCTCATCGGCGGAGGAACAAATGCGCGTCCAGGCGAGGTCAGTCTTGCCCATAACGGTGTCCTCTTTCTCGACGAACTCCCGGAATTCAGCCGCAACGCCCTAGAAGTCCTGCGTCAGCCACTCGAGGACAGGGAAGTAACCGTCTCCAGGGTATCGGTGACCACGCGGTATCCGGCCGGATTCATGCTCGTAGCAGCCATGAACCCGAGCCCGGCAGGAGCTCTGACCGATGAAGACGGCAACCTGACAGCGACTCCGCAACAGATCCGCCGTTACCTTGCAAAGATATCGGGACCACTGCTCGACCGCATAGACATCCATATCGATGTTCCGAAAGTCAACAACAGAGAGCTCTTCAGCACCACGCAAGGCGAAAGATCCGCGATTATCCGCAACCGTGTCATGCAAGCCCGGGCCATACAACAGGAACGGTTCATGAACGACGGGCACAAGGGAATGTTCACCAACGCTGAAATGCCACCCGGCCTTATACGGCGTTACTGCAGCCTTGACGACTCCTGCAGGAAACGGCTGATGGAAGCTATGGACAAGCTACAGCTCTCAGCACGAGCGCATGACAGGATCCTCAAGGTAAGCCGCACCATTGCAGACCTGGACGGAGGAGGACCTATCACCATGGCGCACCTGGTTCAGGCAATCCAGTACCGAAATCTTGACAGGGAGTTCTGGAATTTCTGACCTGATCCTACCTCACCCGCACCTTCCAGGGCATGACGGCTCTCGAGTGCAGGCCGCCAAGGTGTGGTTCCGAAAGCCCGGCAACCTCCTCCAGCCCCCTGGCACGCTCCGCCAGCCCGTATCCGGGTAGACTGCGGAGCAGCTGCTGTGCACTGCCATGGATATCGCCAGCAAAAAGCATCTCCAGGAGACTTTTCGGGGCAGGATAGATGGTAATCGATGGCCTTGCAAGCGTATCCATGCCAGCGAGAAGCTGTACTGAACGCAGCGCCTCGAACAGCCCACCTGTCCGGTCAACGAGCCCCATCTCGAGAGCCCTGGTTCCGCTCCATATCCTGCCACCGGCTGCCTGCTCGACCTCGCCAGGCAAGAGCCCCCTTGCCCGTCCAACCGCAGCTGTAAAATCTTCATAGATCCATCCTGAAGCAGTCATGAAACGACTCATAGCCTCCCTGTCAAGCGGCTTGAAGAGAGAATAATCATCCGCATGCCGTCCCCGCTGCACGACTGCACGGCTGACTCCGGCCATGTCGCTGAGCTTCCCGATATGGGGCTTGAGGGCATAGACGCCTATAGAACCGGTAAGGCTGAGAGGTTCAGCAAAAACAGAGTCGGCAGCAAGAGCTGCCATATACCCGCCTGAAGCCGCAACCGATGAAATAGATGCCACCATGGGTTTCTCGCTGGCTGCCGCCTCAAGCTGTGCAAGCATTCCTGCTGCAGCCAGGGCATCACCACCCGGGCTGTCTATCCTCAACAGAATCCCTTTCACCTCGTCATCCTCCAGGGCCTGCTGCAGGGCCTCCTGAAGAAGCTCCTCGCTCATGGATCCATCCATATCAGGCCCCAGGGGAAAACCCTCACGCATGATCTGGCCGGTAAGGTTGACCACGGCAATGCCAGGGCCTGATTCAGCCCTGCCAGGGGACCACTCCCTGCTGTAACTTCGGGTATCCACGAAAACCCTGTCAGGATCCCCCTCGAAAAACTCCCATCGCCCGGCAACCCCGTCGACAATCCCCCGCCGAAGGGCATCTGAGGGTGACCAGAGCGGCTCTTCGTCAAGCTGTGCCACGTACGCATCCCGAGCAAAACCTCTTGCAGAAGCCACATCATCGACATAGGCATCAAACACCTCGTCGAGCATCTCCTGCATCTGCTCCAGTGACTCACGGCTTGGAGCATTCTGCACGAAAGGCTCGGCCCCGCTTTTCCACTCCTTCCACCGGGCAGCCTGGAATGCAACCCCGATCTTTTCCATAGCATCGGCAAAATAGAGAAGTTCCACCTTCAGTCCATCCAGCTGCAGCACCCCACCCCGCTCCACAATAATGGTATCACAGGCCGAAGCAAGCCAGAGATCCTTATCTTCACCTCCCCCACCAAGGAATGCGGTTACCTCGTGTCCTTTATCCCTTACACGCATGATCGCCTGCCGAAGCTGGGTCAGCGCTGCCGGCGCCGCCTGGAACCCGTTAATATCCATAACAATATGACTGATCCTGTCATCCTGCTCCGCACGCTCGAGGGTAAACAGCAGCTCCTGGAGAGAAGGTGATACCCCGTCATCGCTAAACGGCAGCGATGCCTCAAGGCCTCCCGCCTCCTGCAATTCACTTGAAAGCTCGAGCAGCAGGACAAACGAAGAGGGAAGGGAATGCCTGCCCGACACCATTCTGAACAGCCCTATCGAAGCTGCAAGAAAGAGCACGATAAACGTCAGGCACCCGGCCCTGCGAAAGCTGATTTTTTTTCGTTCCGTTTTCTTTTTCATAGCTCGGATGATTACCAGTTACTGACAAAAAGATGATCAACTCACGCGTCACACAAAGCCACTCAATCAACAAGCAGACAGCTCACGGAGTGTGAAGGATCGGAAGCAATCGAACGAAGCCGGGGTTCCTGTGTTGAGCAACGGGTCACAGCATCGGGACAACGAGTATGGAAACTGCATCCGGAAGGCCGATCCAGGGGGCTTGGCACATCCCCCCTGAGAATGATTCGCTCCCTTCTGCACCCGGGTTCCGGCACAGGTATCGCCGACATGAGGGCCTTTGTGTACGGATGAGAGGGTGAGCGGTAGAGATCATCAGAACCGGCAAGTTCGACAATCTTTCCAAGGTACATCACCGCCACCCTATCAGAAATATGCTCCACTACTGACAGGTCGTGGGCAATAAAGAGGTAGGTCAGACCCAACTCATCCTGCAAATCCATGAGCAGGTTGATGATCTGCGACTGGATCGATACGTCGAGGGCAGAAACCGGCTCATCGCAGATAATAAGCTTCGGATTCAGGGCAAGCGCCCTGGCTATTCCAACCCGCTGGCGCTGTCCGCCTGAAAACTCATGAGGATAGCGATCATAATAAGCCCTGTCGAGCCCAACTGTCTCGAGAAGCTCTTCAACTCTCATCCTGACCGCCTTTCCGGATGCAATACGATGAACGCGGATAACCTCGGCAAGCATCTGGCCGATGGTCAGCCTTGGATTGAGTGAGCTGAACGGATCCTGGAAAATCATCTGGATCTCCCGCCTCAGCCCGCGAAACTCACGTTCCCCCATACCATGCAGCGGCTTACCCATAAAAAACACCTCTCCCCGGGCCGCTACAGGAAGCAGCCTTGCAAGCGCACGCCCAAGCGTGGTCTTACCGCACCCGGATTCACCGACAAGCCCCAGGGTCTCCCCCGGCATGATACTGAAAGATACATCCTCCACTGCCATCACATCGCCACTGCCCCTGCCACCGGAACGGCGGTTCCCGGGAAATGTCACGCTGAGCCCCCTCACCTCTACAAGCGGGCTTTGCTCCTTATCCTTCATCAACCACAAGGTTCTGGCGGGCACGTCTAAAAACAGGTTCCGGAGGCGCCCTTTTGGTTATCGAGTCTGTATTTTTCTGTATATACTAAAAAGCACAGACCCGTACACACCCAAAAGAGTGACACCAACCGACCGACCCCTGAAGAGATGAGCGAAACCGGGACCCTCTACATTGTCGCAACCCCCCTCGGCAACCTTGACGATATCACCTACAGGGCAGTGAAAACCCTGCGTGAAGCCGATGCCATAGCCTGTGAAGATACCCGGCGGGCATCGATCCTCCTCCGGCACCTCTCCATTACGGGAAAAAGGCTCCTCAGCTACCACAGTCATAACGAGCACAAAACAGCAGGAACGATTACCGGGCTCCTGCTCGACGGCACCTCGGTCGCCCTTGTTACCGATGCAGGTACACCAGCTGTCAGCGATCCGGGCTATACACTGGTACAGGAAGCCTGGGAAGCAGGCATCAGCATTGTGCCGATTCCAGGACCCAGCGCCCTCACGACAGCCCTCTCAGCATGCCCCCTTCCCACCTCGTCGTTTTATTTTGCAGGGTTTCTTCCCCACAAGAAAGGGAGAAAATCACGCATGGAGTACCTTGCATCCCTGCAATCGACATTCGTGCTCTACGAATCACCCTACAGGATCATGAAGCTGCTTGACGAACTTGACGTGCATTGCCCCGGCGCCCGCATCTTCATTGCCCGGGAACTGACCAAGCTGCACGAGGAACTTCTCAGCGGAAACAGCGAGGAACTGAGGGAACACTTCATAAACCGGAAGATCAAGGGAGAATTCGTTGTTATCGTATCACCGGCACCATCTTCATCAACAAAGGACATCTCTAAAAAAACAGCAGATACCATATAATGCAGATCATCACTGACCCTACTGCAATGCAGCGCATTTCCGAAGACCTGCGCATGAAACACCAGCTCATAGCTGTGGTCATGACCATGGGCGCCCTGCACGAAGGCCATATCAGTCTTGTACGCGAAGCAAAAAAACAGGCAGGAACCGTTATCCTGACCATTTTCGTCAACCCGGCACAATTCGGCCCGTCGGAAGACTTCCACCGCTACCCCAGACCGTTCGACAAGGATGCTGCCATGGCAAAAAGCGCAGGGGTTGACTACCTTTTTGCCCCTGAACCCGACCAGGTCTACCCCGAAGGATTCCAGACCTCGGTCATCACAGGAAGCGTAGCTGAACGGTTCGAAGGAGCACTTCGACCGGGACATTTCAATGGCGTTGCAACCGTTGTCCTGAAGCTGATGATGCTGACACGACCCCACCTGGCGGTCTTCGGCCAGAAGGATGCCCAGCAGCTTGCCGTCCTGAGGACAATGGTACGGGACCTGAACCTCAATGTCAGGATCCTGGAAGCTCCTGTCATACGTGAACAGGACGGTCTTGCCGTCAGCTCGAGGAACATGTACCTTTCGACCTCCCAGAGAGAACTGGCGCCGCATCTCTACAAAACCCTCACGGAAACCGCCGAACGCCTGGCAGAAAGCAGTGAGGATTACAGGGCTATCCTCGAAACATCGAAAGAACGCCTGGCAGCAATTCCCGCCATGAACGTAGAGTACCTGGCCATTGTAGACAGAGACACCTTCATAGAAACCACTCCGGGCACCGACCCGGGCCGATGCCTGCTTATAGGGGCCGTTCGCCTGGGAGGAACAAGATTGCTCGACAATGTCCCGCTCCTCTCCCGGAAAACGGACGAAGATGCGGTCGCATAATAATCGACAAATAATCTTATATTGCTTAATTGAAGCAAAAGGCCATATGACCGGGGCGACGTAGAGTACTGCCTGCCCTGGAAGCTGAAGTTTTAACGCGTTTTGTCCACTAACAATTGATGTCCATGTTTATACGAAAAGAACTTGATCTGGGTAACGGCAAGCAGCTTACCATTGAAACCGGAAAAATGGCCAAGCAGGCTGACGGCTCAGCCGTAGTAAGGCTTGCCGACACCATGGTTCTTGCCACGGTCGTCTCGAGCAAGACCCCTCCGTCGGCGACACAGAATTTCTTCCCCCTCCAGGTCGAGTACCGTGAAAAATATTCAGCAGCCGGGAAATTCCCCGGTGGCTTCTTCAAGCGTGAAGGCAGGCCTTCGGAAAAAGAGATTCTTTCAGCCAGGCTTATCGACCGCGCCCTCAGGCCACTCTTCCCCAACGGCTATTACCAGGATACACAGATTATCGTCTCCGTTATTTCTTCAGACCAGGTCAACGATGCCGACATTCTCGGCGGGATAGCTGCATCGGCAGCCATCATGGCTTCAGACATTCCTTTCCCTGCCCCCATGTCAGAGGTTCGTGTCGGGCGAATCAAGGGTGAGTTCGTCATCAACCCGGATATCAACGAGCTGAAAGAGAGCGACATAGACATCTGCATAGGTGGTACTGCAGAAACCATCTGCATGCTCGAGGGCGAAATGGATGAAATCTCCGAATCGGAAATGCTTGAAGCAATCAGGTTCGGCCATGAAGCTATCAAGAGCATCTGCGCCCTGCAGCAGGAAATAGCAGACGAAGTCGGTAAGGCCGATCGTCAGTTCGTCGCAGCCTGTGCATCAGACGAACTCAGGAACAAGGTTGCAGGCATCTGCGCCGAAGCACTCAAAGAGCTCGCCTACTTGCCGCTCGGCAAGGAGGAGCGTGCCGAAAAAACCGCAGAGATCTACCGCAGAACGCTCGAAGAGGTTATGACGAGCCAGGCCGAACAGGGTGACCCGGCAGAGGCCGCTCCAGAGCAGATTGTCAAAGACGCGATCCATGACATTGAAAAACAGGTCATGAGGGAAATGATCCTCCAGGATGCAAAACGCCTCGATGGCAGAAAACTCGACGAAGTCCGCCCGATAAGCATCGAGCTTGGTCTCATTCCAAGGGCACACGGCTCTGCGCTCTTCACCCGCGGTGAAACCCAGGCACTTGTCACCCTGACACTTGGGACGAAAAAAGACGCCCAGATGGTCGACACCCTGACCGACGACAGCGACAAACGCTTTATGCTCCATTACAACTTCCCGCCGTTCTCCGTCGGTGAAACCGGCCGCGTTGGCGGGACCAGCCGCAGGGAAATCGGCCACGGCAACCTGGCTGAACGTGCGATAAAAAAAGTATCCCCGGCTGAAGCGGACTTTCCCTACACCATCCGTATCGTCTCGGATATCCTTGAATCCAACGGGTCATCATCAATGGCATCGGTCTGTGGCGGCTCGCTTGCAGCCATGGACGGCGGTGTCCCCCTCAGCAAGCCGGTATCCGGCATTGCCATGGGACTGATCAAGGAAGGTGACCGGTACGCAGTACTCTCCGACATCCTCGGCAATGAGGACCACCTCGGCGACATGGACTTCAAGGTAGCCGGCACCAGTGATGGCATCACTGCCTGCCAGATGGACATCAAGATCGATGGCCTCGATTACCATATCCTCGAACAGGCGCTCGAACAGGCTCACCGTGGAAGACTCCACATCCTCGAGAAAATGAACGAAGCGATCGTAGCTCCTCGTGAAGAGCTCGGTCGTTACGCACCAAAACTAACCTCCATACAGATTCCGGTAGATGCTATCGGCCTGATCATCGGTAAAGGAGGCGAAACTATTCGCAGCATTACCGAAGAAACCGGTGCAGAGATCAATATCGATGACGACGGAACCGTCACCATCTCCTCTGCCGACAGCGAAAGCTCTGCAGCTGCAGTCGAAACCATCAAGACCCTTATCTCGAAGCCGGAAGTCGGCAACGTCTACTCTGGTAAGGTGCGTGACATTCGCGAAGAGCTCGGCGCCTTTGTCGAATTCCTGCCGAAAACCGACGGACTTGTCCATATCTCGGAAATCGCAAAGGAACGGGTCGCCAAGGTAAGTGACCACCTGAAACCGGGTGACAGGATCAAGGTGAAACTCCTCGACATCCGCAAAGACCCCCGCACAGGGAAAAACCGTTATGCGCTCTCCATGAAAGCGCTGCTCGAGGAACCCCGGGAAGAGAAGGCGGAAAATGGCTCAGAGAGCTAAGCCCTGCCTGACATAAAGTGATAAAAAGCTGTGCAGTTACCACTGCACGGCTTTTTACGTTCCAAACTGCAAGATCAACCTTAACAGCATGCGTTACAATTTCCCTGACATCGAAAAGAAATGGCAGCGATACTGGGCGGAACACCGGACATTCAGTACCGGCGACACCCAGGGCAAGCCAAAATATTACGTGCTCGACATGTTCCCCTACCCCAGCGGTTCAGGACTGCACGTAGGGCACCTGGAAGGCTATACAGCTACTGACATCATGGCCCGTTTCCATCGCAGCAAAGGGTACAATGTGCTGCACCCCATGGGATGGGACGCTTTCGGGCTGCCTGCCGAGCAGTTCGCAATAAAGACTGGAACCCATCCTCGTGAAACAACCGAAAGAAATGTCGGTAATTTCAAGGAGACGCTCCAGCGAATGGGATTCTCCTATGACTGGGAGCGAGAAATAAATACAACCAACCCGGACTATTTCCGCTGGACCCAGTGGATCTTCCTCAGGATGCTCGAAAAAGGGCTTGCCTACATGAGCGAGGTCGATGTCAACTGGTGTGAAGAACTCCGCGTCGTCCTTGCCAACGAAGAGGTTGATGAAAAAATCTCGGCCGGGTATACCGTAGTCCGCAAACCGTTGCGCCAGTGGGTACTGAAAATCACCGCCTACGCAGAAAGGCTCCTTGAAGACCTCGACGAACTCGACTGGCCCGAAAACGTCAAGCAGATGCAGCGCAACTGGATAGGGCGTTCGGAAGGCATGGAAATCGATTTCGACCTTCCCTGCCACCGCCAGAAACTCAAGGTCTACACCACCCGGCCCGATACCCTCTTCGGATCGACCTACCTGGTCATCTCCCCCGAGCACCCGATGGCGGAGAAACTCGCCACGGCCGACAGGCTCATAGCCGTCAGGGAATATATTGCCAATGCAAAACTCAAGACCGAACTCGAGCGCACTGGACTCCAGAAAGACAAGACCGGAGTCTTCACAGGGTCATACGCCGTGAATCCGGCAAACGGTGAAGCGCTGCCTGTATGGATCTCCGATTTCGTGCTGACCACCTATGGCACGGGAGCCATCATGTCGGTTCCAGCGCACGACAGCCGCGACTGGGAATTCGCAAAAAAATTCGGCCTTCCTATCAGGGAGGTAATCAAAAGCCCGCACGATGTTCAGGAAAAGGTCATGGAAGACAAGGGAAGTACCTGCGTCAACTCGTCAAACAGCGACATCAGCCTTGACGGCCTTGATTTCACCACGGCATTCAATGCCATGGCAGACTGGCTTGAATCAAAAGGCCATGGAAAACGCAAAGTCAACTACAAGCTTCGCGACTGGATATTCAGCCGCCAGCGCTACTGGGGCGAGCCTATTCCCGTAAAGCACTACGAAGAGGGCACCCTGCGTCCTGAAACGGACCTGCCGCTCACCCTCCCCGACGTTGAAGCCTACCAGCCATCGACCACCGGCGAATCGCCCCTGGCAAACATCGGGGAGTGGCTGCATGGAGAAGACAGTCACGGCAAATTCCGCCGTGAAACCAACACCATGCCGCAATGGGCAGGCAGCTGCTGGTACTACCTGCGATTCATCGACCCTCGAAATGCCGAAGCGCTTGTCGATCCAGAGAAGGAAGCGTACTGGATGAATGTCGACCTCTATATCGGTGGTGCTGAACATGCCGTACTCCACCTGCTTTACGCTCGTTTCTGGCACAAGGTACTCTACGACCTTGGCGTTGTCTCTACCCGTGAACCGTTCCAGCGCCTCTTCAACCAGGGCATGATTCTCGGTGAAGACAATGAAAAGATGTCGAAATCCCGAGGCAACGTCATTCCGGCCGACGAAGTCATGGGCTCTTACGGCGCTGATGCCGTAAGGCTTTACGAAATGTTCCTCGGCCCGCTTGAACAGGTCAAGCCATGGAACACCAATGGCATAGAGGGAATCAGCCGTTTCCTCTCCAGGGTATGGCGCCTCTTCTATCCGGCAGATACAGACGGAAGCAGTGCACCGGAACTTGACGACTCGCCTCTTACCGAGCCACTGCTCCGACGCATGCACAAAACCATTCGCAAGGTCTCTGAAGACACCGGGCAGCTGAAGTTCAACACGGCAATTTCGGAAATGATGGTGTTCACTAACGAGCTGCATAAAGCAAGCTGCCGCCAGAGGGCTGCCCTCGAAACCCTTGTCAGGCTGCTGGCGCCTTATGCACCGCACATCTGTGAAGAACTCTGGCAGGCTGCCGGGCATAACGAAAGCGTCTCCCTGGCCCCGTATCCAACCTATGATCCGGAACTTGCCAGGGATGAGGAGCTGACCATAGCCGTACAGGTCAACGGCAAGCTCAGGGGAACCTTCACTGCACCGGCAGGCACATCGAAAGAAGAGCTCATCCGGCAGGCACGTGGAGTTGAGAGCGTAGGCAAGTTCATGGAAGGCATGACTATTGTCAGGGAGATCGCAGTACCGGACAAGCTGGTCAACTTTGCCGTCAAGCCATCGTGAAGTGAAAATCACCCTGTAAAACGTAAACCGGTACCTGGCAAGAACTGAAAAGACGGTGAAACCCTCGTAATTACGCCAGATATCGTCATTTTTTCTTCTGCAGGGTGCAGCATCATTTGCTTGCACCCTGCTTTTTTTTGTATTATTTCAAATTAACCCGGTCGTAAAGACCCCGTTGTGTTCCTTCCTGCATAGTGTTAACCTAAACTATTCGTATTCATGGCTACGGACAAAAAAACACCATCACAACAACAGGAATCCGGAAGTGAATCCATCAGCTCCGTCCTCTCCGAAAAAAGAAAATTTCCCCCTCCGACAGAATTCTCCAACGCCGCTCATATCTCCTCCATGGAGGACTATGAAAAACTCTATGCAGAAGCAGCAAAGGATCCTGAAGCTTACTGGTCAGGAATAGCAGAGCAGTTCCACTGGGAAAAACCATGGGAGAAAGTACTTGACTGGCAGCCCCCCTATGCGAAATGGTTCCCTGGTGCAACAACCAACATCTGCTACAATGCCGTTGACCGCCATGTAAAAAGCTGGCGTAAAAACAAGGCCGCGGTTATCTGGGAAGGTGAAGAAGGTGACCAGAGAGTACTGACCTATGCCGAACTACACCGCCAGGTCAGCAAGTTCGCCAACGTCCTCAAGATTGCCGGCGTCAAGCCAGGCGACAGAGTTGCCATCTACATGGGCATGGTCCCTGAACTTGTCATCGCCGTCCTTGCCTGTGCCCGTGTAGGCGCAGTGCACAACGTTATTTTCGCAGGCTTTGCCGCCCATGCCATCACCGAAAGGGTCAACGACTCCAAGGCAAAACTCATTATCTGTGCCGATGGCACCCGCAGGCGTGGCAGCACCATCAATCTCAAGAACATCGTTGACGAAGCGATCGTCAACACCCCTTCCGTACGCAGCGTCATAGTCCTGAAAGTGACCGGCGAAGAGGTCAACATGCATGACGGCATGGATCACTGGTGGCACGACCTCATGGGCCTGGCCATGGACCAGAACGAGCCAGAGTTCGTCGATGCCGAACACCCTCTTTTCATCCTCTACACCAGCGGATCGACAGGAAAGCCCAAGGGCATCCTGCATACAACAGGCGGTTACATGGTGCATGCCGCAAACTCCTTCAAGTATGTCTTTGACATCCAGGACGAGGATATCTACTGGTGTACAGCAGACGTCGGCTGGATTACCGGTCACAGCTACCTCGTCTACGGACCACTGCTCAATGGCGCAACGCTCATGATGTATGAAGGTGCTCCGAACTATCCGCAGTGGGATCGCTTCTGGGATATCATCAACCGCCATAAGATCACCATCCTTTATACAGCACCTACCGCCATTCGCGCCTTCATCCGCGCAGGCGATGAATGGGTCACCAAGCACGACCTCTCGAGCCTCCGCCTGCTCGGCACCGTTGGCGAGCCGATCAACCCCAAGGCATGGATGTGGTACCACACGGTAGTAGGACAGGAAAAATGCCCGATCGTCGACACCTGGTGGCAGACGGAAACAGGCGGTATCCTTGTCTCCCCGCTACCCGGCGCGACTCCGACCAAGCCCGGCACTGCAACCAGGCCGTTGCCAGGCATCATGGTCGACGTGGTACGCAAAGACGGCGAACCATGCAAGGCAAACGAAGGCGGCTACCTTGTCATCAAGCAGCCATGGCCTTCGATGCTCCGCACCATCTACGGCGACAACAAGCGCTACGAAGAAACCTACTGGTCTGAATTCAAAGATATGTACTTCACCGGTGACGGTGCCCGCAAAGACGAAGACGGCTATATCTGGATCATGGGCCGAGTAGACGATGTGGTCAACGTCTCTGGGCACAGGCTTGGCACAAGCGAGGTTGAAAGCGCTCTTGTAGCACATGAGGCAGTTGCAGAAGCCGCTGTAGTAAGCCGTCCCGACGACCTCAAGGGCAATGCGCTCATCGCCTTCGTGACCCTTAAAGATGAATACCAGGGTGACATGAAACTGCGTGAAGATCTCCGGAACCATGTCTCGCGCGAGATTGGCCCTATCGCAAAGCCGGATGAAATCAGGTGGGCCCAGGGACTGCCAAAAACAAGGAGCGGTAAAATCATGCGCCGCCTTCTCAGGGAACTTGCATCGTCCAAGGAAATCAAAGGCGATGTCACCACCCTTGAGGATTCAGGAGTGCTTGAACAGCTCCGTGAACAGGAAGAAGAGGATTAGAACAGAAGAGTCTTCCGGTACCAGCAAAAGCCGTCCTGAGCGCAAGTGTTCAGGACGGCTTTACTGTTTGTAACGATCACATCAGCGGGTTGAGCTGCCAGATAACGAAATTGAGGTAGGACGCGAAGCTTACCCAGAGCAGGTAGGGAACAAGCAGGTAGGCTGCAACACGTGACTGCCGGGCAAACAGCACCATAGTAGTTACAATGGCAAGCCAAAGCACGATGATCTCCAGAAATGCATAGAAAGGCGACTGCATACCGAAAAAGAGAGCAGACCATGCTAGGTTCAGGAGCAACTGCAGGGAATAGACAGCCACTGCCGCCTTCACTCCCGGCCTGGACAGCCCGTCCCTGACAACCAGGTACAGTGCCGTACCCATCATAATGAACAGTACCGTCCATACTGGAGCGAACAACCAGTCAGGCGGATTCCAGGAAGGTTTCATCAGCACCTGGTAATACCATTCAGAGCCCTTTTCAGGCGTGAACAGGCTGCCGGCAAACCCGAAAGCAAGCGGAACAGCAATGGAAAGCACAAGAGTCAAAGGTCTGTTTTTCATAGCTTAGGTATTTGTTTTATATAAGGTTAAACAGAGCAATCCTACACATCCCAACATTACCGGGCGCCGATAGGTTCCTGCATAAAATCCCTATATTGAGCTCGCTCTACCAACCAGTTACCCAGACCTATGCAACAAGAACTCCAGATAGCCGTTGACGCGGCACAAAAGGCAGGAAAAATCATTCTCCGTAAGTTCGGAGAACTCTCGAACAGTGCCATCCATCCGAAAGAGTACAAGGATTTCGTGACCGACGTCGACCGTGAAAGTGAAAACGCCATTATGGACATCATCTCCAAAGCATTTCCCCTCGACGGCTTCCTCTGCGAAGAGAGTGGTGACAAGAGAGGCGAATCGGGGCGACGCTGGATTATCGACCCGCTCGACGGCACCCTCAACTTCATCCACTCCTTCCCTGTCTTTTCCGTCAGTATAGCGCTGGAATGCGCTGATGGTGAGCTCTCGGCAGCTGTTGTCTACCAGCCCCTGCAGGAGGAGCTCTTTACTGCCATCAAGGGGGAAGGCGCCCGGCTCAACGGAGAAAGCATCTCGGTCTCCGACCGCCACGACCCACAGCACCTGCTGATAGCCACAGGTATACCCTTCAAAGAGTACCACTACCTCGATGAGTATGTCGCCATGCTGAAGGATGTCGCCCGCGATTCAGCAGGCATCCGCCGGGCAGGATCTGCCGCTATCGACCTTGCCTACACAGCCTGCGGGCGTTTTGACGGATTCTTCGAATACAAGATCTTCCCCTGGGACTATGCGGCCGGAGTGCTGCTGGTCAGGGAAGCTGGAGGCATTGTCACCGGGTTTGACGGAGCGCGCGATGTTTTTCGTCACCACAGCATCATCGCTGGCAACCCTGTCACTCATCCGCTGCTGAGGGAAAAAGCCGAAAAGCACTTCGCGCAAAATTTATTATCTTGAAGAATTTATAATTTGTTACCAAACGCTCTATAATCAACCCCGACACTATGCTGATTCACCAACGAACACTGAAAAAAGAAGTCTCACTCTGGGGCACAGGACTGCATACAGGAAAAGAGTGCATGATCACCTTCAAGCCTGCTCCGGAAAACTACGGATACCGATTTGTCAGGACTGACATAGAAAACTCTCCTGAAATCCCTGCCCTTATAGACTATGTCGTCGATGTATGCCGGGGCACCACTATAGAGTGCAATGACGTAAAAGTCCACACAACAGAACATGTACTTGCAGCACTCTACGGCCTCCAGATAGACAACTGCCGCATCGAGATGAGTGGGCCGGAACCACCCGTCATGGATGGCAGCTCCCTGCAGTTTGCCGAAGCACTGCTGGGTGCCGGGCTCGAGGAACAGGAAGAACCGAAGAACTACCTGGTTATCGATGAAACCATAGAATACCATGACGCTGAAAACGGGGTCGATATCGTCGCCCTTCCCCTCGACGGATTCCGCGCGACAGTCATGGTCGACTACAAGAATCCTGCACTTGGCTCACAACACTCAGGACTGTTCGACCTCGACCAGGAATTCCTCAAGGATTTTGCTCCATGCCGCACCTTCTGCTTCCTGTCTGAAGTTGAAGCCCTTGCAAATATCGGCATCATCAAGGGCGGAGATGTTGACAATGCCGTCGTCATCGTCGACAAGGATATGAATGACACTGAACTTGAAACACTCGCCGGTAAAATCGGCATCGACAGCTCACAGCTCAAACTCGGAGAGAACGGCATCCTCAACAACCGGGAACTACGATTCGAGAACGAGCCAGCCAGGCACAAGCTACTCGACCTGCTTGGCGACATGGCACTGCTCGGCATGCCCCTCAAGGCCCAGGTACTGGCAGCCCGTCCAGGCCATGCATCGAATGTCGAATTTGTCAAGCAGCTTAAGAAATATGCTGACCGCAACAAGCTTGCACGCCAGTACCAGCATGAAAAGAAAGCTGGAGTCATCTTCGATATCAATGCGATCCAGAATATTCTGCCACACCGCTACCCCTTCCTCTTGATAGACAAGATCGTCGAGTTCAAGCTGGACGAAAAAATCGTCTCCATCAAGAATGTGACGATGAACGAGGAATTCTTCCAGGGGCATTTTCCCGGCAACCCGATCATGCCCGGGGTACTTATCATCGAAGCAATGGCCCAGACCGGCGGCATCATGATGCTTAACGGCAACGACAACATCAATGACATGCAGGTCTACTTCATGGGGATCGACAAGGCAAGGTTCCGCAAGCCAGTCGTACCTGGCGACACGCTGGTCATCGAAGCCGTCATGAAAAGCCGTCGCAGGAGCGTCTGCCAGTTCGATGGCAAAGCCTACGTACGAGGCGAACTGGTCTGTGAAGCCTCTCTGATGGCCACCGTCGTCGAAAAGCAGTAACGCAAAGGCAGGCCTGAAACGGCATCACGTTTCAGGCCTGCAGTCAGGAGACGATGCGGAAAAATCGGCGTGTATACTGGAGAAAAGAAAGGAAAAGCATCAACACTGACAGGTACATAAAGAAATCCTGTACAGGGTAACGGTCGAAAACCGGATGCGGCCAGACCATGGCGAAAAACATCATCGAAACAAACCCGACGGCCCACTTTCCCGGCCAGAGCGATGTCGTGATCATCTGGTGGCGGTATTTCACATATGCCGCCCCCAGGAAGATCAACAGATCACGAGCCACAACAAACAGGACAAACCAGACCGGCAGTTCGCCGGTATACATGAAATAGGCAGCCACTGATGCCAGGCAGATCTTGTCTGCCAGGGGGTCGAGGATTTTACCCATATCCGACACATCATTGGTCCACCTTGCAGTCTGGCCATCGAACCAGTCTGAAAGCACAGCTGCTGCAAGTACCCCTATCGCAGTCCAGATATCCCCCCGATCATAATAGTAAATGAAAAAAGGGATCATGAAAATCCGAGAGATGCTCAGAACATTGGGTAGATTGACGATATGACCTTTCACTGCAATCCTTTCTTTTATACGCCTGTATTACGACAACTAACAACCAGGGCACCTACGCGAGGCGTCCTGGATTGGCTTTAACAAACTCCGACCATCCCTTGGAAGAACCGTTGCGGGAACTGCCCTTCACAGCTCCACCCGGAGCTCCCGAAGAAAACATATCGCACAACGCTATACCAAGCGCATCGGTAACATCATGTGGAGACAGGGGGGTACCGATGCCAAGATAATGCATAGCCATGTAGGCCACCCTATCCTTGCCGGCATTACCCTTGCCGGTCAGCACACGCTTCACCTCCCGGGGAGCATACTCCCTGAGGTCAAGCCCATGGTTCATAGCCAGGGCGACAATAGCCCCCCTCACCTGTCCAAGCTTCAATGCCGACTGGGGATTCCGGTTGACATAGGTAGTCTCCAGGGCAAGGACGTCTGGAACGCATTCCCCTATAACCTCCGAAAGCCCGTCATAGATTATCTTTATACGTTCAGGTATCGACTGGCGGGAGCTAAGGCGAATAACACCGCAACTCACCAGGCGGAACGAATCACCCTGCCTCTCTACGGCACCGTATCCGGTACAGACACTCCCTGGATCGACACCGAGCACCAGCATCCGTCAGGAATCGAGGGAGTTGATGACCTCGTCACTGATTTCGATATTGCTGTATACTGCCTGGACGTCATCACAGTTTTCAAGCGCATCTATAAGCTTCATGGCCTTAGCTGCATCATCCCCGTCAAGCTCGACAAGGTTGTCAGGAATAAGGTCCATCTTGGCGTTCTCGAAAGGAATTCCTGCATCTTCAAGCGCACTCTTGGCCGACTCGAGATCCTTAACATCGGTGATAACGTTGTAAAACTGCTCATCGTCCGCATTCAGATCCTCCAACCCGGCATCCAGGAGCACCTCCATGAGGCGTTCTTCGTCAGCAGCATTTCTGGGAACATCAATGCTTCCCTTGCGCTGGAACATCCATGCCACGCTACCGTTCTCGCCCAGCGATCCGTTGTTGCGGTTAATGATATGTCGCACATCGGCAACCGTCCTGTTGCGGTTGTCAGTAGCAGTCTCGATAATAAGCGCTATACCGCCCGGGCCGTAGCCCTCATAGGTAATCTCTTCATAGGTCACCCCCTCGAGCTCCCCTGTCCCCTTCTTGATGGCACGCTGGATATTTTCCTGGGGCATCGAGTTGGCCCTTGCGCTGTCGATAGCCAGGCGCAGCCTCGGGTTTCCGGTAGGATCACCGCCGCCCATTTTGGCTGCAATGGTTATTTCTCGTACCAGCTTGGTAAAAAGATTGCCTCTCTTCTGGTCTGTAGCCGCTTTCTTGCGTTTAATCGTAGACCATTTACTGTGTCCGGACATAGTGGAAAACTAACTGTTGTAAAAAACCTTAAACATTCCTAAATAAAATCAAATAACCCTGCATTCTTGCAAGTTAATCACAAGAAAAAATAATGACAAACCGAGTGGTTGCATATCAAGGCGAACCCGGGGCCTACAGCGAGATTGCCGCACTGAGATTCGGCACCCCTCAACCCTTCGAATCATTCGATGACGCCTTTGCTGCCGTTGAAGAACAAACGGTAGACCTCGCGGTCATCCCTATCGAGAACTCCCTCGGAGGCAGCATACACCATAACTACGACCTGCTCATACAACATCCGGTCACGATAGCTGCCGAAACCTTCGTCAAGGTAGAACACTGCCTGCTGGGCCTCCCCGGAGCATCAACCGACCTCCCGGGCAGGGTACTTTCCCATCCCCAGGCCCTTGCCCAGTGCAGGAACTTCTTTGCAACCCATCCAGCTCTTAAGGCTGAGGTAGCCTATGATACGGCAGGAAGTGCAAAGATCATCGCCGAAGCAGGAGATCCATCTGCCATGGCGATTGCATCCAAGCGGGCTGGTGAACTTTACGGGCTGGACATCCTCCAGGAAAACCTTGCCGACGAAGAGTGGAACATCACCCGGTTCTTTGCTATCACCCATAAAGAACACCCAGGTACGGCTGCACCCGGCCTGAAAAAAACCTCCATCGTTTTCACGCTGCCAAATGAACAGGGTTCCCTGTTCAAAGCCCTGGCAACGTTCGCACTCCGTTCGATCGACCTCAGGAAAATCGAATCCCGTCCATTCAGGAAAAAAGCGTTCGAATACCTGTTCTACGTCGACTTCATGGGAGACATGGATGAGGAAAACGTCGCAAACGCATTGAACCACCTAAGGGAATTCGCCCCGATGGTAAAAGTACTAGGCAGTTATGGCATCATTGAATAATAACAACCAGCTTCCCCTCACGCTGGACCATGCACCGGAAAAAAAACCGGCACTGTTCCTGCTCGACGGCATGGCCCTTGTCTACAGGGCCTTTTTCGCTCTCCAGCGAGCAGACATGCGAACCCGTGAAGGGGTGCCGACCGGTGCGGTCTACGGATTCATGACAACGCTGCTGAGGATTTTCGAATCCTACAGGCCGGAATACCTTGCCATAGCGTTTGACAGTCGGGAAAAAACCTTCCGACATCAGCTCTACCCCGACTACAAGGCAAACCGCCCGGCACCACCAGAAGACCTTGTCCGCCAGCTCGACACCATCTTCGAACTGGTCAATGCAATGCACATCCCGATCCTCCGCAAACCGGGGTTCGAAGCTGACGATCTTATCGGCAGCGCATCGAAAAAATTCGAGAAGAGCTGCAACATCTTTATCGTCACCCCCGACAAGGACATGACCCAGCTGATCCATGAAGGGGTTACCATGCTCAAGCCCGGCAAACGTCCCGGAGAACTCTCGGAATTCGGTCCACCGGAACTGCAGAAAGAGTTCGGCATCACGCCCGATCAGTTCATAGACCTCCTGACGCTAACCGGAGATACGTCTGACAACATCCCGGGAGCCAAAGGAATCGGTCCGAAAACAGCATCCAAACTCCTCAACACGTTCGGGACGCTCGACAGCATCATCGAGAATAGTGAAGAACTCACCCCAAAAGCCAGAAAGAGCCTCCAGGAGTTCAGGACCATAGCAGACCTGGTTCGCCAGCTCGTCACCATCAAGACCGACCTCGATATAGAAACGCAACTCAGTGAACTTGCCTGCAACCCGACAGATGGTGACAAGCTCCTCCCCCTCCTTCAACGGCTCGAACTCAGGAGCATCATACAGAAACTACCCCTGGTCTTCCCCGATATGACCGGAGATCCGGCAGGAGATGAAACCGAAAACCCGGCAGAAACCCTCCAGCGACTCACTAATGAGGGATACCGCCTTATCGACAGCATTGAAGACCTTGAAAAACTGGTAACAACCCTTGAAAAACTCCCCTCTTTTTCCATAGATACCGAAACAACCAGCCTCGATCCCCTGCAGGCGGAGCTGGTTGGTATCTCGCTAAGCTGGAAGCCCACAGAAGCCTCCTTCATACACTGCACCCCGAGCAGGCTGGAAGCAGCAACAGCTGTCAGGCTTCTCCAGCCGGTACTCGAGAATCCTGACATCCTCAAAACCGGCCAGAACCTCAAGTACGACATCCTCGTGCTTAAGAACTACGGAATCTCACTCTCGCCCACAGGGTTCGACACCATGATCGCGAGTTATGTACTCAACCCGGACACCACACATAACCTCGACGACCTTGCAGAGCGCCATCTCGGCATCCAGACAACAAGCTACACCGACCTGGTCGGTGCAGGGAAAAAAGCGCTTCCACTCAGGGAAGTCCCTGTCGAGGATCTCTGCAACTACGCGTGCCAGGATGCCGATCTTGCCCTCCGTCTCTCAGTAACCCTGGGGGATCAACTCGACAAGGAAGAAAAACTCCAGTGGCTGTGCAGGAATATAGAGTTCCCCCTTGTCGAAGTACTGGCAACCATGGAGCACAGGGGAATTGCACTCGATACCGGGCACCTCGAAAAAACCAGGGAGCATGTTGCCGGAGAACTCGAAAAGCTGACAACGCGCATCGAAGAAGCAGCAGGATGCAGCTTCAACATCGATTCACCCAAACAGCTTGCCGAGGTCCTGTTCGGACGCCTGGGGCTCCCGGCCAAAAAAGCTACCAAGACCGGTTACTCGACCAACGTACAGGTGCTTGAAGACCTTGCACCGTTGCATCCGATAGCCGGGGACCTGCTGGAATACAGGAGCCTGCAGAAACTGCGTTCAACCTACATAGAAGCACTCCCCAAAATGCTCAACCCGCGAACAGGGAGACTGCATACCTCATTCAACCAGCATGTCACGGCAACCGGAAGGCTGTCGTCATCGAACCCCAACCTGCAGAACATTCCGGTACGTACGGAACTCGGCAGGGAAATCAGGAAAGCCTTTATCCCGGCAGACCCGAAAAACAGGATTTTCTCGGCAGACTACTCACAGATAGAGCTGCGTATTGCAGCAGAAATTTCGGGTGATCCACAACTCCGTGATGCCTTCCGTAACGGCGAAGACATCCATGCTGCTACCGCGAGAACAATCTTTGCCACCAAAGAGGTCACCTCAGACATGCGACGCAAGGCAAAAGAGGTGAATTTCGGCGTCCTCTACGGGATCCAGCCATACGGACTTGCTCTCCGGCTCGGCATCCCCCAGAAGGAAGCCCGGGATATCATCGAAACCTACAAGGCCAAGTACCCGGGCCTGTTTACCGCATTGCAGGAAGCAGTTGACACCGCCGCTTCAAAAGGCTATGTCACCACGCTGCTTGGCCGCAGGCGCTTCATTGCCGACCTCACAAGTCGCAACGCAAACATAAGAAAGGCAGCTGAACGGGCAGCCATGAATACACCTATACAGGGAACTGCGGCCGACATCATCAAGTATGCAATGTGTACCATTCATACCGCCCTTGAGGAACGCTCGATGGAATCATCCATGCTCCTGCAGGTACATGACGAACTGGTATTCGAGGCAACACCCGGTGAAGAAGAAGAGCTCACCCGGCTTGTCAGGGAAGGCATGACAACGGCAGCAGAAGCCTGTGGACTCCACAATGTCCCGGTTGAAGTCGATACCGGATCAGGACTGAACTGGCTGGAAGCACACTCATGAGGAGAGGACTTGACGAACACGAAACTTTTTTTATATTTCCGGAAAATCGCTGTACTCCAGTTCGGGAGCTTTTCTTGTCCCGCCCCTTACCCGAACGGCAGCAACTACCCGCAGCAAAACGGAAAACGTTACAATAGTCGTAATATTTATTAACCATTAGGTAACCTGAATTTTCGCATGTACTGGAACCTTGACCTGGCTCGATATATCGCCGACGCACCTTGGCCCGCAACGAAAGACGAACTGATAGATTATGCAAACCGGACAGGGGCACCTCAGCCGGTTCTCGACAACCTCGAAGACCTGCCTGAAAGTGATGAGCTCTATGAAAGCCTTGAAGAAATCTGGCCGGACTACCCGACTGACGAAGATTTCTGTTATGGCGATGAAGAATCCCTGAGTTAAAACACCTCGGGGGAACACCGGATTTTTCCTTGAAACATCTTATCACCATCATAGCGGCAACCGCATCCTGTCTATGGATCATGCTCGGCATCACCACACAGGATGCAGTGTGCGCCTCCGCTACCATCTACAACACTCCAGATACAACCTACGTACGCAACATTACGGTCTCCGGCAACAAGGCACTCTCCGACGCAGAAATCAAAGCTGTTATATCGACCAGGGAAAACACCAGTTACTTTGGATTCTTCAAGCCCTGGACCGGCATCCACCGTTTCGCAGAACACCTCTTTTCCGACCGCAAGGGCGCCTATCCCCGCAATGCCACCCTCCTGTCCTCTGAAAGTCCGGTAAAAACATGGCTTCAGGAATCCCTGGGGGAACAACCTGTCCAGTTCAAACCGGATGATTTCCGCCGCGACATCGCTCTCATAAAAAAACTCTACACCTACAAAGGGTATTTCAACGCCAGTATCGACACCACCCTGGTCACCAGCAGGAAAGAAGGCAAAACCGCAATCAGCATAACGATCACCGAGAACCAGCCAGCCCGTATCGATACCATAGACTACCAAGGCCTGGAAAAGCTCGAGGATAAGGAGAGGAGCACCTATCTTGCCGGAAGCGCGATACAGCTTGGCCGAATATTCACTGTAGACGACCTTATCAGCGAGCGTGACCGCACCATAGACTTTTTCAAGGAACACGGCTATGCACTGATACAGGAAGACAGCATACACATCAACATCGATACCACTGGCGTCCAGGCTGGGATACAGGTAGTCGTGAACCTGCCGGAAAAACTCACGTATGGTCCTCTCAGGGCAATACTCCATGATCCGCGTTCACCCGACAGCACGGCATCGCCTGAAACAAGGGTGATCGACGGCATAGATATCGTCGACTACACCTCGGAGGACATAGCTGACAAGCTTATAAGCTCTTACACAGCTTACCGTCCCAACCAGACCACGAAACTCTCCCTCCAGCAGGCAACGCTGCAGAACTTCGGTTCAACAAACATGTTCTCCTCGGTATTTATCAGCCGGGACTCTGTCTCCCACGGGCAGCTCCATACAACGCTGCACCTCGAGCCCAAGCCTCGCCATATCATCAAACCGACCATCTATGCCGACAACCGGTACGGGAACCTCTTTCTCGGAGGAAAGCTGGGCTATGAAAACAGGAACCTGTTCGGGAGCGCTGAAAACCTCAGGATCTCCACAGGATTCGGCATGCAGACAAGCGACAGCAACGACCTGCTCGGCAACCTCGACCAGTCACTCTATACCAGCTACAAGCCCTATGAGCTCGGAGTTTCAGCCGACCTTGTCATTCCTGAACTCAGTCATCCGGGAAACACCTATGGAGCATTCCTCGAGTACAGCCGTTCAAGACTCCCCATCCTGCTCGATAACCAGAAAGGACTCGCAAGGCTCTCCTACAACGCTGCCCTGACAGAAAAATCAAGAATCAACTTCGACTTTTTTGAACTGGAATGGGTCAAAAAAGACTCCCTTGACGGCTTTCGAACGCTCTTCGAGCAGGAGCTGGCAGAAAACATCGACGTAGACCCCGGGGACACAGAAGCCGTAGACAATGCGCTTGACAGCCTCATGCAGACAACCCTGAACCAGACCTTCAGACTGCAGTACTACCTTTCCAACCGCCAGGACCAGCTTAGAAAGACCACACATAACTGGAACATCACCCTCGAAGCCGTTGGCGCGCTCCCCTGGCTCATTGACCGGTATATCGACAAGGTATCCTATGACGGTTTTACAGACGATGACCCCCAGATTTTCGGCACGGCCTATTCACATTTCCTCAAGCTCAGTACCGAATACAGCTTCTCAAAGCCGGGGAAGAAAAACACGGAAACGGCAGGGCGCCTGTTCATGGGCTGGATGGCACCATTCGGCAAGGCTGATGATACACCCGATGATCGACGGTTCTATGCCGGCGGCCCTAACAGCATGAGAGGCTGGGTATTCAATACACTGGGCCCAGGCAGGAACCCGAATGACGTTGCAGCCAACCTTGGCGCAGATATCAAGCTTGAAGGAAATCTCGAGTACCGGATGAAATTCTTCAAGGTCTTCAACCAGCCATCAGGCATTGCGGTATTCACCGATGTCGGCAACATCTGGGACCGACAGGGCACCTACGGCCTGACACTTGAATCACTCTACAAGGATATTGGCTGGGATATGGGCATCGGGCTCCGCATAGGCTCCCCGATCGGCCCGTTCCGATTCGACTTTGCCTACAAGCTTTACGATCCGTCCAGGCATCCTGACCCATGGCAGATCAAGGAGTGGACTCCAGGTGATTTCACCTTCAACTTCGGTATCGGTGAACCCTTTTAAGCAGCCTGTTTTCATTAACCAACGAGTATTACCCCTATGAAGCACACCCAGACACTTATCGCCCCATCCATCCTTTCAGCAGATTTCACCAGGCTTCGCGAAGCTGTAGAAATGGCAGAACAAGCAGGGGCAGACTGGCTCCACTGCGATGTCATGGATGGACGTTTCGTTCCCAACATCACCTTTGGCCCCTTTATCGTCAAGGCTGTCGCTGCCTGCACCGACATGACGATAGACACCCACCTCATGATAAGTGACCCGGACCGTTACATCCCGGACTTTATCGAAGCTGGATCACACCAGGTCACCGTTCACCAGGAGGCATGTCCGCACCTGCACAGGAGCGTCCAGCTCATCAAGAGCCTGGGAGCCAGGGCAGGAGTCTCGATCAACCCGGGCACACCGGTCTCGACGCTTGAGTCTATTATTGGAGACCTTGACCTCGTCCTCCTTATGTCGGTCAACCCAGGATTCGGCGGGCAGAAATTCATTCCTGGATCAATAAACAAGATCAAGCAGTTGCATGCACTCCGAAATGAGCTCAACCCGGATATGGTGATTGCCGTCGATGGTGGTGTAACAACTGAAAATGCAGAAGAGCTTGTTCAGGCAGGGGCAGACGCGCTTATTGCAGGCACAGCCTTCTTCAAGGCCGAGGATCCTGCCGAAGCGGCAAAAAAGATCAAGCAGGCTTCCAGGTAAACTGCTGCAACTCCCCGCCAAGCAAACCTTCACCGATAAGTACCGCATCGAAAGCGGCCTCATCCATCGCCATAACATCCCGAGGCGTCTTGAGGCCGCTTTCAGACACCGTCACCACCTCGCGAGGCATTTCCGACCTGAGGCTGAGGGCTGTGTCGAGAGAAACAGAAAAATCCCTGAGATCCCGGTTGTTCACGCCAACAATCTGCGCACCTGCAGCAAGGGCAACCTCAAGCTCCCGGGCATCATGTACCTCTACCAGCACATCGAGAGAGAGCTCTCCGGCAAGCTGGAGATAATCCCGAAGCTGGCCCTGCTGAAGCGCAGCCACGATAAGCAGGATAGCGTCAGCCCCTATCAGGCGTGCCTCATAGACCTGGCTCTCATCGATAATGAAATCCTTACGCAGCACCGGCAGGCTGAACTCCCTGCTGACAGCAGAAAGATAGTCGTTCGATCCCTGGAAAAACGCCTGGTCAGTAAGCACTGAAAAGGCCGATGCACCAAGTTCGTTATAGTTCCGGGCTATGTCGAGCGGACGGAAATCCTCAACCATGACACCTCGGGAAGGCGAAGCCTTCTTGACTTCAGCAATAAGGCGTACTGGAGTTCCCTCTACCCTGCGGAGAGCTGCAGCAAACCCTCTTGTCGGTCCGAGGTCCCGGCTGCAGGCATGGTAACGGCGGGCCGGGTCAAGCCGCTGCAGCTCAGCGACCTCACCGGCCTTGTGTTCAAGTATTTTTGTAAGGTAGGTAACGCCCATCACTTCCCGTCAGCCTCTGCAAGTGCACGAAGCTCTTCCTCGCAGTCGACGATCTGGCGTATGTTTTCAAGGAACCAGCGATCGATACGGGTAGCCTGGTGGATCTCTTCAACCGTAGCACCTGCCTGGAAGGCATATCGCAGGTAGAACATCCTATCCGCCTTGGGAACGCTGATCTTTTCAAGCAGGTCTTCTTTGGCGAACTTCTTCTGCTGCTGCGTCATACCTATGACGTTGATGATATCCTTCCCATCACAGCCAAGACCGGCACGTCCGATTTCAAGCCCCCTCAGCGACTTCTGGAGAGCTTCGCGGAAGTTACGGCCAAACGCCATCACCTCTCCAACAGACTTCATCTGCACACCGAGCCGGGAATCGACATTCTTGAACTTCTCGAAATCCCAACGGGGCACTTTCACCACGCAGTAGTCAATAACCGGTTCGAAGCTTGCAGGTGTGCACTTGGTGATATCGTTTTCGATTTCATCGAGCGTATACCCGACAGCAAGCTTTGCCGCCACTTTTGCGATAGGGAAACCAGTTGCCTTGGACGCAAGCGCCGAACTCCTCGACACCCTCGGGTTCATCTCGATAATCACGATCCTGCCATTGTCAGGATTGATAGCAAACTGGATATTGCTGCCACCAGTCTCGACGCCAATCTCTCGAATGATGCGAACAGAGGCATCCCTGAGTTCCTGGTACTGGCGATCCGAAAGGGTCTGGGCCGGAGCTACTGTAATGCTGTCGCCGGTATGGACGCCCATGGGGTCGACGTTCTCGATCGAACAGACAATAATCACGTTGTCAGCAAGGTCACGGATCACCTCGAGCTCAAACTCCTTCCAGCCGATAAGACACTCTTCGACAAGTACCTCGCCAATCGGACTTTCAGCGATACCACGGCGGACGGCGTCATAATATTCAGCCTTGGTTTCGGCAAAACCGCCGCCTGTACCACCAAGCGTAAACGACGGACGGATGACGATCGGAAGCCCGATCTCCTCGAGCGCTTCCTTAGCCTCTTTCTCGTTTCGGACGAAGAAGCCCTTTGCCATCTCCAGGCCTAGCTTCTTCATGGCATCACTGAAAAACTCACGGTTTTCAGCCTTTCTGATAGCCCTGAGCTTTGCACCGATCAACTCTACCCCGTACCGCTCCAGGATACCTCGTTCGGCGAGGCTCACAGCGGTATTGAGCGCGGTCTGTCCGCCCATTGTCGGCAGAAGGGCGTCAGGCCGCTCCTTTTCTATGATCTTCTGGACGTATTCCGGGGTAATAGGTTCGATATAGGTGCTGTCGGCAAACTCTATATCGGTCATGATGGTTGCCGGATTGCTGTTGACGAGGATAACCCTGTAACCGTCTTCCTTGAGGGCTTTGCAGGCCTGGGTTCCCGAATAGTCGAACTCGCATGCCTGGCCGATAACTATCGGACCGGCACCTATCACCAGAATGGACTTGATATCTTCGCGCTTTGGCACTGTATTGCAGCTTTAAATCTTAATGAACAAGAAACGATGACAATGTACGAATAATTACCCGTTTTTCTTCCACGGCAGTTCCAAATATTGTTGAGGGCACCATATCGCTCAACCGACCTCATCTACACTGATTGGCTCCTGGTGGAACCCCCCCACATCACGCCGCAACCAAGAGGTTACACCTGCAGGAATCCTCTGTTCGAGAGCTATGATAAGCATGGAATGACCGGGACTGGCAAAATTGATATCGTTATTCGACGGTACCGGCGCAGAATCAATATGCGAATGGTACGATCCTACAATCTCGAGGCCCATGGCACGAGCCTCGCGCTCGACATCCACAAACTCCGAGTAGGAAATCTCGAAACCATGTTCCCTGCCGCTGTACAGCACATTGGTGCAGGGAGCGATCTCGCACACGACATTCTCCATCTCTCCCTTACGGTTAGCACGACGATAACCAGCCATCAACCCGCAGCATTCATAGGGATGCTCCCCTATGGCATGCTCCTGTATGATTTCAAACTGACGACGACGTATCTGCATGATTACAACGCTTTGAATCCTATATCCCGGCGATGATACGCCCCCTCAAACGCAACGCCATCCACTGCCGCATAGGCTTTGTCGACACACGCCTGAAGCGAATCACCAACGGCCGTAACAGAGATCACCCTACCACCCGAAGTCTCCAGGATCCCATTCTGCAGAGATGTACCGGCATGAAACAGCATAACATCGTCGGATGCCGGTTCGGCAATTGAAATCGCCTTGCCTGTCTCGTACTGGTCGGGATAACCTCCCGAGGCAAGCACGACAGTTGCCGCCGAACGATCAAGCATCCCGAAAGGAACTTCCGAAAGGCCTCCACGGATACTGGCAAGCAGGGCATCAACCAGGTCATCCTTGCAAAGCGGGAGCACGACCTGTGCCTCTGGATCACCCAGGCGGACATTGAACTCGACAACTGAAGGCTCACCGTTATCTATCATCAGGCCGATATAGAGGAAGCCGGTATATGGTGTCCCCTCCTTTTTCATTCCCTCTAGCACCGGCCCGACAATCTGCTCCTCCACCTTCGCGAGCACAGCTGGGGTCACAACCGGAGCCGGTGCATAGGCGCCCATACCACCGGTATTCTTCCCGGTATCCCCTTCACCGATCCGCTTGTGATCCTGGGACGGGAGGAAAAACCGGTAATCAGTCCCGTCAGTCAGCACAAAAACACTGGCCTCCTCACCCTTGAGGAACGACTCGATGACAACCTCGCTGGCAGCATCACCGAAAACGCGATCATCAAACATCGACCTCAGCGCCTGCTGTGCTTCCGGAAGATCACTGGCAACAACAACCCCTTTTCCTGCACACAAGCCGCTGGCCTTCAGCACCTGGGGAAACTCCCCTTCCCCAAGGGATGCGAGATAACGGCCGGCACTGGCAGCATCCGTGAATACCTGGTAGGATGCAGTAGGAATGCCATAGCGCTTCATGAACTCCTTGGCGAACACCTTGCTCGTCTCGAGCTGTGCAGCGGCCCGAACCGGCCCGATCACCTCTTGGCGAGCTTCACGAAACCTGTCAACAAGACCCTGCTCCAGAGGCTGCTCAGGACCGACTATGGTAAGGTCAATGCCCTCCGTCTTACTGAACTCGAGCAAGCCGTTAATATCGGTTGCCTTGAGGGGGAGATTGTGGACCTTGCCTCCCATAAGGGCCGTTCCACCATTACCAGGTGCCACGAACACCTGCGTTACATCGCTGTTTTTTGCAGCCGCCCATGCCAGTGCATGTTCACGGGCTCCGCTTCCAATAACAAGAACCTTCATAGGGTAGAGAAGAAAATGAACGGTAAGAGGCCCTCCCGATTATCCAAAAGGATGCGTAAATTAACCGCACGGAACGACCTGGAAAAACTCATAGGAGTATAGTCAGCCCAAAAGGTAAAAAAAAATAAAAAACGACAATCCCGCATGCACTTACTGCCCGCACTGGCACGCCACCTCCTGCCGCCTCTACTCAAGCTCCTCTACCGGACCCTAAGGGTTACCATCACCGGACAGAGGCCTGAACCTGGCAGGAACAACGGAGTCATCGTGGCATTCTGGCACGGCAAAATGGTTGCCGGTTGGTTGCTTGTGCGACATCTTTTCCCCGACAGGAAAAACCTTGCTGTTGTGAGCATGTCCGAAGACGGGCAGATTCTTTCTTCCGCGCTCGAACAACTGGGGTTCGGCCTTATCCGCGGCTCAAGTTCAAGAGGGGGAGAGGCTGTGCGAAAAAAAATGGCAGAAGCGCTCATGCATGGCAGTGTGGTAGCTGTCACGCCAGACGGACCCCGGGGACCGATCCACTCGTTCAAGTACGGCACCCTCAGCCTGGCCTCTGAAGCAGGTATACCGATCCTGTTCATCGAAATCACCTACACCAGGGCCCGCATGCTCCGAAGCTGGGACCGCTTTGAAATCCCCTTGCCATTCAGCAAGGCAGAGATAACCCTCCATGAACTTCAGCTGCCGCATTTCGGCAGTCGCGAGGAACTTGAGATCTATGAACGACGCCTGAAAGCGAGGTTCAGCCATGCTTGATACCCTGCGAAAACTGCTTGCCCCATTGGGCCCGATCTATGGCGCTGCAGCAGAACTCAGGAACATCCTTTTCGACAAAGGCATCCTGGCCTCCACCAAGGCATCGATCCCGGTCGTCTCCATAGGCAACATAACTGCAGGTGGTAGCGGCAAAACCCCGCTGGTCGACCTTGTCGTCAAACAGTACCTCTCGATGGGCATCATACCGGCAGTGATATCACGAGGCTACAAACGATCGACATCAGGCGTACAGATGGTCTCTGACGGCAACACCATGCTGCTCCAGGGGCACCAAGCCGGTGATGAGACATGGATGCTTGCCCGAATGAACCCCAAAGCAATTGTCGTCGTCGCTGAAAAAAGAGTGGAAGGCGCTGGCTTTATCACCAGGCAATTCGCTGCATCCCCTCCGGGAGTCATCATTCTCGACGATGCCTTCCAGCACCGCCAGATAGAGCGCGACCTCGACATCCTCGTCGTCAACGCCGCAGCGCCATTGCTCGATGAACGCATGCTCCCGGCAGGAAACCTGCGCGAACCACTGCACAACATGTCACGCGCAGACCTTGCGGTTGTCACAAAAATCTCATCAAGGCATGATGGTACCCGGCATATCCGGCATCTTCAGCACCTCGGCATTCCAGTCATCACAACCCGCCTGAAACCGGGTACCCCTGTGCGAATCGGGGCCGACGGCTCTCTCTGCATGAAAGAAAACCCCCTTGCAGGCAAGGTATACGCCCTTGCAGGCATAGCCCATCCGGAGCATTTCATTGAAACACTCCGTGAAGCCGGCCTTGAACCCGTCGGTTCGTTATGTACAGGTGACCATGAATCATTTGGCGCCAGGGAGCTGTCGGCGCTTGCCCTGAAGGCGAAAAAAGAGAGTGCAGCAGTCGTCATGACCGAAAAAGATTACAGTCGTATGTATAACGACCCTGCATTCCAGCGTCTGGCAGCAGGTTGCCGCTGTTACTACCTGCCGGTCTCTGTAGAGATTACCAGTGGTGGCAGCCTCCTGCAAAAAAACCTGGAACAGGTACTCAGGCAATGAGAAGCCCGGATCTACTCCTTGATGATGCGGGAAATCTTTTTGAAACGCTCGCCCTCAGCAACACGCAGCAGTTCGAAAATCGCCATCTCCGTCGTCTTGAGCCAGGCTCCGGCATTTTCAATGCAGTGTATCCCCATAGCACGGTTCTCGGCGCTCCTTGAAGATACTGCATCGGTCACCACGTGAACATTGTAGCCATATTCAATCAGCTCTACCGATGTCTGGTAAACACAAATATGCGTCTCGATACCGGCAACCATGATTTCGTTACGGTTCAGTTGCCTCAGGTGACTCATGAAATCTTCAGAACCGCAGCAACTGAAAGCACTCTTTTCAAACGGAGCCTCGCCCTCGAACAACTTCCGCAAGGACTCTACTGTCCTCCCAAGGCCCTCAGGATACTGCTCGGTATACATAACGGGAACTTCAAGGACTCTGCATGCCCTTACTAGCTTTAAAATGTTACGTTCCACCTCTGCGGACTCGTGTACAAGACTGGCAAGCTTGCCTTGGACATCGATGACAAGTAAAACCGATTCCTCTGGACGCATCATGAGAGTTATAGCTGAAAAGTTGTTTCTTCTAGACAAAACCTGATTTATGCAGGCATAACCACCCGCATGCTTCAGAAATACTACAAAAATGTATTTTTCAAGATAAAAATTTCACTACCAAATGAACAAAGGAAAAGCCTCGTCAACACCTCGAAATCCAGGATTCGGTAAAAAAGGGGAACACCTCGTAGCCACCCAGTTTCTGCTCATCATAGCATTTATTGCCACCCCGACATGGAACCCCCTGGTAACCCAGGAGCTTCTCCAGTCACTGTTTCCGTTAAGAATCGCCATCATGGCATCAGCCGGAATTGCTGCACTTATCCTGGGGGGATTCGGCTCACATGCGCTAAGCGACGTAGTTACCCCTCTCCCCTACCCGGTCAACCACAGTCGGCTGGTACAGGACGGGATCTATGCCCATGTCCGCCACCCGCTCTATGGAAGCCAGCTTGTTGCCGGCACTGGATGGGTAGTGTTCACCCTGAGCCTGCCGCACCTTGCCCTCCTCGTCCTTGCCTTCTCGTTTTTCAGCCACAAGGCATCGAAAGAGGAAGCCTGGCTCATAGAGCGCCATCCGGGCTATGCCACCTACAGGGAAAAAACCAAAAAGTTCATACCCTGGTTGTATTGAACACTGCAAACCGTTTATTTATACCATAAGCTGATAACTCAACAAAACCACAACCATGACCATGAAACGAATTGGCGTCCTCCTCTCAGGATGCGGTGTTATGGACGGATCTGAAATCAATGAAGCGGTACTCACCCTGCTAGCTATAGATCTTGCCGGTGCCGAAGCCGTATGCCTTGCACCCGACATGGAGCAACACCACGTCATCAACCATATCACAGGCAAGGAAATGCAGGAAACACGCAATGTGCTGGTTGAATCAGCCAGAATAGCCAGAGGCGAAATACACGACCTTGCCACCATTGACTCCCTTGATCTTGACGCACTGATTCTACCGGGTGGTTACGGTGCCGCAAAGAACCTCTCTGACTATGCATTCAAAGGCAGAGACATGGAAGTCCTCCCTGCAGTAGCTGAAGCCATACGACGTTTTTACGCTGCAGGAAAACCGCTGGGATTCATCTGCATAGCACCAGTTATCGCTGCCAGGGTGCTTGGTGGAGAAGAGGTTGAAGTAACCATTGGTAACGATGCAGCAAATGCTGAGGCCATTGAAAGCTTCGGCGCAAAGCATGTCAAATGCAAGGTCTACAACATCCATACGAGCAAGGAAGGAAAAGTGCTCAGCACCCCGGCATACATGCTCGGCCCTACCATTGGCAACGTAGCAAAAGGCATTGAAAAACTTGTCAATGCCGTCATAGCCCTCGCCTGAGGGCTTCCTACAATGACCTGAGCAGAAGAATCACCAGTCCCACGACTACTGACACCAGAAGCCCTGCTGCAATATTGAGGAGCGCTGCGAAGAGAATGACCTGGAGAGGCAGGTCCAGAATAAAATAGGTATAGTAGGGAACAAGCAGGAAAGCCGCCGACGTAGCGAGGGTAAAAAGGAAACTGGTGACTATACTCCCGCCCAGTGAGACAAAAACCTTCTCACGTTTGCCTGCAAGAACATCCTGCTGCCGCAAAGCCTGGCGTCGCCCCTCCGGATCCAGCAAACCATTGACTGCCCTGGCCAGGAGCGCGAAAAGCACGAGAAACGCCAGGTAGGGTAGATAGACCATGTATATTTCATCCCACGAGGGATTGAAGAACCCGCGCTGGTTTATGAACACCGATGCATTGAGCGCAATGATTGAGGTTCCAAAAAAAACAGTCCCCCATAAAAGAGTAATGGTCAGCCAAAGCCATAGATGAGGCCTTGTCTGAGGCCTCTCAGACTGACGTAACATATTTAAAAATTGGTTATTAATTACCATTCTTGTCTCCGTACTCATAATATATACTGCTTAAACCACCTGCACCGCATAAAAAAATTTTTAAATTTAACTTTTCGTGGAGTACCTTCTACCTGTCATCGCTCGGGGGAAGCGAAGTTTTGCTAATTGTTAACAGATGAGGCTATACGTATGTGCGGAGTCTTCGGCGTCTACAATTCTAAAACTCCTGCAGAAGACACCTTTTACGGGTTGTATTCCCTGCAGCATAGAGGACAGGAAGCAGCAGGCATAGTTGTCGCGGAGCATGATAAGGAAAAAGGGGGAACCATTTTCCGGCAACATAAAGGCATGGGACTGGTTTCAGAGGTCTTCAAGGATGAAAAGATTTTTGACAAGCTGCATGGTCATGCAGCAATAGGGCATAACCGGTACTCTACAACCGGTGCATCAAAATCAGCAAACAACATCCAGCCATTTTCCCTCAACTACCGCTCAGGAAACCTTGCAATAGCGCATAACGGCAACCTCACCAATTCACAGGTTCTTCGCCAGGAACTCACTGAACGAGGTGTCATCTTCCACGCATCATCAGATACGGAAATCATTCCTCACCTGGCAGCCTTAAGCCCGGAACAGGAGCCGGCACGCCAGATCTACCATGCACTGCGCCAGATCCAGGGTGCATTCTGCCTGGTTATCCTTGCCAACGATCAGCTCATAGCCGCAAGAGATCCCTATGGCATCCGTCCCCTGGCTCTTGGAAAGAAAACAGATCCTGAAACTGGCGAAACAGCCTATTACGTTGCCAGCGAGACCTGTGCATTCGATATTCTCTCCGTTGAATACGTAAGGGATATCGAACCTGGCGAGATACTCATCATCGACCAGATCACCACGAAAACCGGGAAACCGACATCGCTCTACCTGCCGCCCTCTAAACGCAAGGCGCGCTGTATTTTCGAGTATGTTTATTTCGCCCGTCCCGACAGCACCATCTTCAAGCATTCTGTCGACAAGATCCGCCGGAACCTGGGCAAGAACCTGGCAAGGGAATCAACGGTGTCGACAACCAACGAAGACAACCACCTGATCGTAGCCAGTGTCCCCGACTCGTCAAATACAGCAGCACTGGGATTCGTCAGGGAAAGCAACAAGCTTAACCGGCCTGCACGGTTCGAACATGGCCTTATTCGCAACCATTACGTAGGCAGAACCTTCATCCAGCCCGGCAAGGAAAGCAGGGAGATCAAGGTCCGTTCAAAATACAATATTATCAGGGGTGTCCTGCAGAACCGTCAGATCATCCTTATTGACGACTCCATCGTACGTGGTACGACAGCCCGTATGCTGATCAAGCTCATACGTGAAGCACAGCCTAAGGAGATCCATCTGCACATCAGTTCCCCGCCGATAACACATCCATGCTATTACGGTATGGACTTCCCTACCAAAGGCCAGCTCCTGACCAACCTGTTCAACAAGGGTGAAGGCACCAATGAAGAGGTGGAAGCGATACGTAACTATATAGGGGTGGAATCACTAAAATACCTCTCCCTGCAGGGACTGCTCAACAGCGTGCCGAAATTCGAGAACGAAACCTGCAGCTACTGCACAGCCTGCTTCACAGGGGATTATCCCATACAGAGAGCTGATGCCGATGCGGCTGAATGTGAAGAGAAGGAGTAAGCCTCCCCTCAAAGAGAAGAAGGCTTATTTTTTCCGGTTGTCCTTGAATTCAATCCTTACAGAGGTATGAGGCACAGCTTCAAGCCTCTTCTTCGGGATCGGCTTACCTGACTTGACACACATACCGTAGGTCTTGTTCCGGATCCTTTCAAGCGCCTGGTCAATATAGCCCAGGTATTTCTCATCCCTGGCGATAAACATGAAACGCTGCTCCCTATCCATGGTTTCGGTACCATGGTCGGCCATGTGCATCGAGTAGTTCGAGTTGATCGAATCCTCAACACTCTCCTCCGAGAGAGAAGAACGAAGGATATCGAGGTCGAGCAGTACCTCCTCACGTCGTTTCAGAAGAAGCTGCTTGAAGTGGTCAAGCTCCTCATCAGACAGGTAGGTGTGGAGCACCTTGACCGGTGCTGCCGGAAGGTCGCTATCTTTGTTTACAGGTGTGCTGCTTTTTTTAGGCATAATGCATCCAGATTACTGGTTAAAACGCTACAACGTCAAAAAAACACGTTAATAATAACACTAGGAGCCGGATTTTTCAAGCTTGATCCGGCATAATTCTCTATTGACCCGCTCCTCAGGGCACGAAGAAATAGCTGTGTCGGGCACACATGCCAGCCCAACTGCAAGGGTTTCCTCCATGATATAGCTCCTGTTGCCCTCCACAGCACTCATAAGCCTTTCAGATCCTGCGACTTCCACCGTTATCCTGTCGGTAATCTCAAGACCGGCCTCTTTACGAAGCGACTGTATGCGGCTGACAAGTTCCCTGGAAAGGCCAAGGTCCTCAAGCTCTGTGGTCATCTCCGTATCGAGAGCAACCATGACACGCTGAGGCTCATCCGAAGCCACAAGCCATCCCTCGATATCCTCCCTGAGAATATCGACATCCTCAGCGACAACCCTAAACGCTCTGTCCTCGAATGCAATGTCAATCGAACCGTTTGTCTCGAGTTCAGATATCTGGCGGTGCGTCAGGGCCCTGACAAGGTTTGCGACCGTTTTTGCGTCCTTACCGAACCTAGGACCGATCGACTTGAAATTCGGTTTTGCCTTCTTGCTGACAACCGACCCCTCATCCTCTATGTACTCAACACGAAGAACATTGACCTCATCGATAATGATATCCTTCACGAGCTCATACTCGCTCCTGTCTCGTGCATCATCGACAGCCAGCATAATCCGCTTGAGAGGTTGGCGGACCTTGATCGAAGCCCTCTCGCGCATGGTACGAACCAGTGAAGAAACCACCTGGGCACGTTTCATACGCGTTTCCAGTGCCGGATCCACAACCGCCTCGTCAACAACAGGAAAATCCGCAAGGTGTACAGACGCATGCTCATCCCTCCCGGTGACACTGTTGAGACTGGTATAGATCCAGTCGGCTATGAACGGAGTGAACGGAGCAAGAAGCCTGGCCACTGTTTCAAGACACTGGTAGAGCGTCTGGTAAGCAGCGTTCTTGTCAGCGTTCATCTCACCTTTCCAGAACCGTTTGCGAGACCTTCTGATATACCAGTTGGAAAGATCGTCGACCGTAAAGTCATTGACCAGGCGAAGCGCCCCTGTCATATCGTAACGGTCCATCCGCTCGCTGACCTCCCTAACAAGGGTATTGAGCACAGACATGATCCAGCGGTCAAGTCCTGAACGCTCCGCAACCGGTACCTCCGCGCCCTGGAAACGGAACCCGTCAACATTGGCATACATGACAAAAAAGTTGTAGCTGTTGACAAACGCCCTGAAGAACCTGCGCTGCTCCTCTTCGATTTCCTCAGTATTGAATGACTTAGGGCGCCATGGCGGACTGGTGATGATCAGGTACCACCTGATCGCATCGGCACCGTACCGGTCAATGGTTGCAAAAGGATCAACGACATTCCCCTTGGACTTAGACATCTTCAACCCTTCCTTGTCGAGGATGTGCCCATTGACAACAAGGTTACGGTATGCGGGTTTGTCAAACAGGAGAGCTCCTATCGCATGCAGCGTATAGAACCAGCCTCGTGTCTGGTCGACACCTTCAGCGATAAAATCAGCCGGAAACATCCTCTCGAACAGCTCCTTGTTCTCAAACGGGTAATGCAGCTGTGCAAACGGCATTGAGCCGCTGTCGAACCAGACATCGATAAGCTCAGGCGTACGGCGGAACACCGTGCCATCATTCCTGAAATAGATCCTGTCAACAAAAGGCTTGTGCAGGTCAAGCTCGACAAGTCCCTGGTCAAGCGCCTCGCCAAGATTGTACTCTTTACCGTTGACCTCTATGAAACCCTCACGAAGTTCTGCAACGGAACCAACAGCAAACACATTGCCCGACTCGGGAGTATCACCAATGGAAAACGCTTCGGAGACCCAGATTGGCAGAGGTGTTCCCCAGAAACGCTCCCTGGAAAGTGCCCAGTCCTTGTTCTCCTCAAGCCAGTTACCAAACCGGCCGGCTCCGATCTCCGGAGGACACCAGTTGATCTCCTTGTTGAGCTCAACCATACGCTGTGCAATGCTGGTCGTGCGAATGTACCACGACTCGCGTGCATAGTAAATCACAGGAACATCATAACGCCACGAAAACGGGTAGGTATGGGTAATCGTCTCCTTACGGAACAGCTTACCCTCATCCCTGAGCTGGCGGATAAGCACCGGATCTGCATCCTTGAAGAACATGCCTGCAAGTTCCGGCACCTCGTCGGTAAAACAACCGTTACGTGCCACAGGCTGCAGCATCGGCAGGTCGCACTCCTTTGCGACTTCGTAATCATCGGCGCCGAAAGCCGGTGCGATATGAACAATACCCGTTCCATCACCCGTGGTTACGAAGCTGCCACCAGTCACGTACCAGCAGCGCTTCGAGGGCTTGAGCCACCCGAACAGCGGTTCATACTCCAGGTCGATGAGGTCGCTCCCCTTCATGCGTTCGAGAATCTCTGGCGCACTCTCATCCTTCGAACGCTGCAGTACCTGCAGACGTGCTTCAGCAAGAATGTAGACAACACCCTCCTCATCACGAACCTTCACATAGTCGACGTCTGGCCCGACAGCCAGTGCCACGTTGGACACAAGCGTCCAGGGAGTAGTTGTCCAGACAAGGAAATACTCTTCCCGGTCACGAAGCCGGAACTTCACGTAGACACTGGGATCCTTGACCTCCTTGTAACCAAGCGCCAGCTCATGTGAGCTCAACACGGTCTCCGACTTGGGATCCTGAGGCACGATCTTGTAATCCTTGTAAATCAGCCCCTTGTCAAAAATGGTTTTCAGGGCCCACCAGACAGATTCTATGTAATTATTTGTACAAGTAATATAAGGATGGTCCATATCAACCCAGTACCCCATCTCTTCGGTAAGCTTCCCCCAACCTTCGCGGTTGTCATCGATATGATGGTAGACCAGCGATTTAGCCTCTGCATTGAACTCTCCCTCGCCATACTCCTCAACCTGCGCCTTGTTCTTCAGGCCAAGCTTCTTCTCGACCGCTATCTCAACAGGAAGCCCATGAGTGTCCCACCCGGCCTTGCGCGGCACGCTGTAGCCCTGCATGGTCTTGTAGCGACAAACGGTATCCTTGATGGTCCTGCTGAATACATGATGCACACCGGGCTTCCCGTTAACCGTAGGAGGTCCCTCGTAAAACGAGAACACCTTGCCCTCGGGCTTCTCAAGGCTTTGACGGAATATATCGCGCTCTTTCCATGATTTCAGTACTTCGGCTTCGACCTCGCGATAAGGCACTCCTGCGGGATATTCGGGAAATTGTTCAGGCATTGTAGCTAACAAACGGTTTAAACGATAAAACATTGAATATAGCAGAACAGGCCTCAATATACAATCGACCATAAACTGGGAAGGGCAGGCCTCCAGCATGCGGAAACCTGCCCATTTGATCACCCTGCCTTACCAGGAGAGACCTACCTGATCCGATCAGTTACCGGATTTGTTACTATCCAGCGATTTGGAAACGCCTTCCAGGATCTGCTGCGCAACATCGTTAACTGATTCGAGGGCCTGTACCACAATCTTGCTCAACGGCGAAATCGTGTTATCGATCAGGGTGCCGACACCAACCAGTATAGTGGAAAAATCACCCTTGACGCCATTGCCGGCAGGCGGAGTATTCTGGGCCGGGGCCTGGGACTTGATTTCTTCAGCCATGTGACTTGTAACGTTTTAATTGAACATCCGAATAAAATCCATTGTAAAAGGTAACATATTTATCAAAGCTATCAAAAGAAGCTGATACCCTCGGGCTATTCTTGATTTAGCGGGGATTATCCTACATTGCTATGTAAACAGGCGCAGAAACCCTTAACCAGAACCATAACGGGATGGGAAAAAAAACTGTCAATATTCTCTTTATCGGAGATATCGTAGGAAAACCCGGAGTGCAGATTGTCACCCATATGCTCAAAGGCTTCAGGAGCAAGTACTCACTGGACTTTGTGATCTGCAACGGAGAAAACGCCCATAACGGGAAAGGAATGAGCAAGGAAGCTCTCCATCAGCTCCAGGAAGCCGGCGTAGACGTTATCACCGGGGGGAATCATACCTGGAACAATTTCAATTTTTTCGATACCCTCAAAACCCATCCTGCCGTTCTCAGGCCACAGAACTACCCGAAAGGAACATACGGAAAAGGCTATGGCATCTACCAGCTGCCTGGCGGCCTCGGGGAGATTGCAGTACTCAATCTCCAGGGAAGAACCTTCATGACACCTATCGACTGCCCATTCAGAACAGCTGACTGGGTACTCAAGCAACTCAACGGCAAGGTACGCTACACATTCGTGGATATGCACGCAGAAGCCACAGCCGAGAAAATCGCCCTCGGCTGGTACCTCGATGGGAGGGTATCAGCCCTGGTCGGCACCCATACCCATGTGCAGACAGCCGACGAACAGATCCTTCCCGGCGGCACTGCATACTGCTCGGACGCAGGTATGACAGGTCCCCACAAGTCCGTCATCGGCATGCAGATTAAATCCGCAACCGATCGCTTCCTCTACCAGACCCCGCATAAATACGAATGCGCAGAAGAAGACGTCCACCTTTCAGCACTGCTGATTCAGCTGGATCCCGACACAGGCAAGGCAACCGGTATAGAACGCATCATCTACCCCGAGTTCAACAGGGGTGTAATACAGTAACACCTGACGCGTGACTGAAACAGAAAAAGCCCCCCATTGGGAGGCTTTTTCTGTTATGCGACCAGCAAGCTTACTTGAGGCCGTCGATAATGGCATTGAGGGTTGCGCTCGGGCGCATGGCTGCAAAAGCCTTGGCATCTTCAGGCATGAAGTAGCCACCAAGGTCAACAGGGCTTCCCTGGGCCGCGTTGAGCTCACCAACGATCTTCTCTTCGTTAGCGGTAAGCTGCTCGGCAACCGGAGTGAAACGAGCCTTGAGCTCCTGGTCCTTATCCTGGGCAGCAAGTGCCTGTGCCCAGTACATGGCAAAGTAGAAGTGGCTTCCACGGTTATCGAGCTCATTGACCTTGCGAGACGGTGATTTACCATTCTCGAGGTACTGTGATACAGCCTGGTCAACAGTCTCGGCAAGCACCTGTGCCTTGTCGTTATTGAAGGCTTCGGCAAGATGCTCGAGCGATACACCAAGAGCGAGCATTTCACCAAGGGAATCCCAGCGAAGGTGACCTTCCTTGACGAACTGCTGGACGTGTTTCGGGGCAGAACCACCTGCTCCGGTTTCGAAAAGACCGCCGCCGTTCATGAGCGGAACAATGGAAAGCATCTTGGCGCTGGTACCGAGCTCGAGGATCGGGAAAAGGTCGGTCAGGTAGTCACGAAGCACGTTACCGGTAACCGAGATGGTATCCTCACCCTTGCGGATACGCTCGAGCGAGAAGCGCATAGCTTCTACAGGAGACATGATGCGGATATCGAGGCCATCGGTATCGTAGTCCTTGAGGTATTCGTTCACCTTCTCGATCAGGCGGGCATGGTGCTCGCGATTGCTGTCGAGCCAGAAGACTGCCGGAGCGCCGGTAGCACGAGCCCTGTTGACAGCAAGTTTCACCCAGTCACGGATAGGTGCATCCTTGACCTGGCACATCCTGTAGATGTCACCGGTCTCGACCTGCTGCTCGAGCATCGATTCGCCTGCAGCGTTGACAACGCGGATAACACCCTCGCCCTGGGCCATAAAGGTTTTATCGTGCGAACCGTATTCCTCGGCCTTCTGTGCCATGAGACCGACGTTCGAGACGCTGCCCATGGTTGCCGGGTTGTAGGCACCGTTTTTCTGGCAATCCTCGATCATCTCCTGGTACATGGTAGCATAGCAACGGTCAGGAACCATGGCGATGGTCTCGTGAAGCTCGCCATCAGGACCCCACATCTTGCCGCCGTCACGGATAACGACCGGCATCGAAGCGTCGATGATGATATCGTTAGGAACGTGGAGGTTAGTGATACCCTTGTCGGAATCCACCATAGCTAGTTCAGGCATGGTCTTGTATACAGCCTGGATATCAGCCTCAACCTCAGCCTTTTTCTCTGCAGGCAACTGCTGGATCTTGGAGTAAACATCACCAAGACCGTTGGTTGCAGTCACACCGAGCTCCTTGAACAGGTCGGCGTGCTTCGCAAACACATCCTTGTAAAAGACCTCTACAGCATGGCCGAACATGACAGGATCCGACACCTTCATCATGGTTGCCTTAAGATGCAGTGAAAGCAGCATGTTTTCTTTCTGAGCCTCTTCGATCTCGGCCTGGTAGAACTCACGAAGCTTGCGCACGTTCATGACAGACGAATCGATAACCTCACCATCCTGCAGCTTCAGGTTCTCCTTGAGTACGCTCACAGAACCATCCTTGGCAACATACTCGATACGAACAGTGTCGGCTGCAGGCATGATTGCCGACTTCTCGCTTTCATAGAAATCGCCGCCATCCATATGGGCAACCTTTGTTTTCGAACCTTCTTCCCAGGCCCTCAGGCGGTGCGGATTGTTCTGGGCATACTGCTTGACAGATGCAGCAGCGCGCCTGTCGGAGTTACCTTCACGGAGCACAGGGTTCACAGCACTGCCAAGTACCTTTGCGTACCGTGCCTTGATCGCTTTTTCCTCTTCGGTTTTAGGCTCTTCAGGATAGTTAGGAATATCGTACCCTTTTGCCTGGAGCTCCTTAATGGCTGCCTGGAGCTGCGGGATGGAAGCACTGATATTCGGCAGCTTGATGATGTTTGCCTCTTTTGTCTTGGCCAGTTCGCCAAGCTCGGCAAGGTAGTCCGGAATCTGCTGTTCAGGTGTCAGCTTGTCGGGAAAAGTAGAGACAATCCTGCCTGCAAGCGAAATATCGCGCGTCTCGACTTCAACACCTGTACCACTGGCAAACGCCTGGATAATCGGCAGAAGAGAGTAAGTGGCAAGAGCCGGAGCCTCATCGATTTTCGTGTAGATAATCTTTGCCATATGTTTGTATCCTCAGTTGAATTAAAAAAGAATCCCCTGCAACCGCTTTGACCAAGCGGCCGAACAAGAGCTGATGTACTACAAAAGATTAAAACCGGGTTCTACTGACCGCGTACCTGCCGTCAGCACAATAACAAGTCAGGAACAGCAGCCCGGGCCGCTGTTCCTGTCGTGAATGCCTTGCCGCTATGTTGGTTAGTCGTTGAGGCCGACGCGACCTGCGAGATCGTCGTCGTGTAGCACCTCATGGGCAAGTCTTATCATAGGAATGGTAGCGCCCATGGAGCTGTACCCACCGTCATGGAAAAGATTCTGCATGGTAACCTTCCTTGTCAGGTCGCTCAGAAGCGTCACTGCATATTCAGCACACTCTTCTGCAGAAGCATTGCCGAGGGGCGACATGAGGTCGCTGTACTCATGCATCTGCTCGAACCCAGGAATACCTCCACCGGCCTTGGTGTAGGTCGGGCTCTGCGAAATCGTATTGATACGTATCTGGCGTTTGGCAAGGCGGGGGCCATAGCTACGAACGATTGACTCCAGAAGCGACTTAGCGTCACCCATGTCGGAGTAGGTCCAGTAGTTGCGCTGCGATGCTATATAGGAAAGCGCAAGAATGCTGCCACCGTCATTGATTGCGCCGTTTTTCAGGGCGAATGAAACGAGACGGTGCAGGGAAATACCCGATACATCGAGCGTCCTCATGAACCATTCGTAGTTCAACTCTTCATAGGGCATCTGCTTGCGGATATTCTGAGACATACCGATCGAGTGAACAATGAAGTCCACCGGACCGATCTTTTCTTTCAGTTCCAAGAATGCCTTGTTGACGTCTTCGTCCTTGCTCGCATCACACACGATGATGGGGGCGTTACCACAGGCTGCAGACAGTTCCTCTATATTTCCGAACCTCAAAGCGGTCGCAACATTAGATATAGCAAGCTCTGCACCTTCGTTGTAGGCCTCCAGGGCTATCTGCCAGCCAATGCTACTCTCGTCAAGAGGACCGAAGACAATCCCCTTTTTTCCTTTCAAAAGACCGTAATGCGCTTTATCAGGCATGATATAAGCTGATTCCTTTAAGAAATTAATGGGTGTGAAAATTCTTCGTAACTTAACATTTTAAGTAGAGAAAATACAAAGAATAGTTCCATATCTACAACCGATCTGCAAGAAAAGCCCCTTTTTCAGAGGCGCATCTTACGCAATGAACGCAACTTGTTCAGCACGTTCTTGTTAACATTGAGCTCCATTTCTTCCTTGTCCACGGGCACCTCCCTGAACATGAGCTTCAACTGGTCGTCTTCTCGCACATAACTCTCCATCTCCAGGCTGTAAAGTGCCCTGGGAAGCGTAATGATGCGCTGGGCTCTGTCAATCGTAACCACAACATCTGTCCCCATTCGCTCGATCTCAACATCCTCAACCTCCTTGAGAAACGGAATGCGTATGCAGAGGATTTCGCGATGTTCACCCGAAGCCTCATCCTTATGGCTCTCGATCCAGAAATTCTTCCCGGAATAGAAAATCTTGTCGGGGTGCTCCTCACCGAAGACCAACCGGCTAACCCCATGCAGGGCATCCGGACCGATAGGCTCCTTGCGTTGCAGCTGGCAGCGAAAAACAGGAGTAGGATCGAAAGAACTATCGATCTCCATAAGGTACTTTGTATGGAGCTCCGACCAGAACTCGAAATACTCGCCTACAGTCTTGGATGTAGGAAGGATCTTGTTGATAACGATCCCGTCGATATTGATCCCGTAGAGGTGAACAAAGGTATAGGCTCTCTTCGTCTCGAGAATCGAAAGTTTTTCTGGATTGAGCACCAGCCTGAACGTCACTTCGGGACTGAGGATAAACTCATTGATATCCTCCATCTGCTTGAGCAGAACGTTGACTTCGTTAAAAAACTCTTCATCGGGAATAGAGCTTTTATTCATCGAACGAGCCAGTCCCGACATGCTTTTGTACAGCTTGAAGAACTGCTTGCCCATGTTACCCCCGATAATAATTTCCGGGTAAGCGAGCAGGCGAAGCGTATTACCGGTCGGAGAGGTATCGAGCACGACCGCATCCCATTTCCCGGAACGGGCCTCGTCAACCAGTCGATTAAGTGCAAAGATCTCATCCAGACCCGGCTGGGTGGTCAGTTCAGAAGCCATGCCGCTGTCGATGCCCTTGTTCTTATACGAAGACGAGACAAACTTCTGGAACCCGGACATGTTCTTCTTCAGCTCGTAGATGGTGTCGACCTCGAGCCCGTAAAGGTTTTTTTCGATCTGGCGAGGCTCGTTACGGCCAATCGGCGTATCGAACACATCTGAAAGGGAATGCGCTGGATCGGAAGACATGATCAGCACACGCTTGCCCTGACGTGCAAGCGCAACCGCCGTACATGACGAAATGGTGGTCTTGCCGGTTCCGCCTTTACCTGAATAAATAATTACCCTGGGCGTAGCCTTGCCTCCCTCATCAAGATCCCGAGACAGCATAAAAAATCAGTTGTGGTTTAACGTAAAGCATTTAAGGTACCAATTTCTCCCTTCAGAGAAAACAATTCTTTTTCCCAAGCGCCTCCCTGAGGAGCTCCATGTAGCGTTCATGGGACACCTCGAAGGCGCCCAGGCTCTCCAGGTGAGGGTTCATGATCTGAGCATCGAGCAGGATAAAGCCCCCTGCGCGAAGACGGTCGACAAGGTGCTGCAAGGCCACCTTCGATGCATTGGACACCCTCGTAAACATGGACTCGCCAAAAAATCCTCCACCAATACCGAGGCCATAGAGCCCGCCTGCAAGCACCCCGTCGCGATAACATGCAACGCTGTGAGCGAACCCCTGCTCGTGCAGTTCACAATACACATCTATGATATCCTGATTGATCCAGCTCTCTCCCTCGTCTTTCCTGGGAGCAGCACATGCAGTGATGACAGAACGGAACTCCCGGTCAACCGCCACCTCGAACTCGCCCCTCCGCACCAGGCGCCTGACGCTCCTCGACGACCGGTAGCTATCCAGGGAGAATAGTGCACGCCTGTGCGGACGACACCAGTAGACAAGACCATCAGAAGGATCAGCCATGGGAAAGTAGCCGTGCAGGTAGGCCCTCAGTACTTCGTCAGCGACAAACATCACCTACCTATGCTCCGCAATCGTTCCATGCAGCATCAACATACCTGCCTATATCGTCCAGGTCGCCGGCCCCTATCCACTCGGCAATATAGTCCACGGTTCTGCTGTAAGCATGCCGTTCACCGCTCTCCTCGTCCAGCCATTCGCCGAGAACATTGCTGTCGAGGCTATGCATAGAACGTCCATACCCTAGCTCTTCGAGGCCAAGAGCATTCGACTCCTGCTCGATCTGGCCATCCAGTGGCCTGACAAGCAGCTTCTTGCCAAGATGGAGCGCCTCGCCCGGCAATTCGAACCCTGCATTACAGAGCACGCCCTGGGACTCCTGCAGGTCCCTGAGGAACCCTTCGCGCGAATACCCCCTAAAATGCAAATGACCTCGCTCCTCCTCCTTTTCCACCTTTCCATAGATAGAGAACTGCCTGTCGCTGAAAGGCTCGAGGAAAGATTCTACATCCTCAAGCTCCTCGAACGGCAGGTACACAAGAATCTTACCCGGAACATCCTGTCTCTCTGGAGCTTCGTACAGCGATCGAGGAATGACCGGAGGAAAAATCGGCTGATCAAAATGGTGCCAGTGCAGACCCGCATTGTAGCGAGCAGGAGCGAAATTGAGCAGCGTATATCGCTCGAAAATATTTCCCCTGGCCACGGGAATCCTGTAACGAAACGCATACTGGTGTCCGAACCCAACGAGTGGCAACCCCTTGAGCCTTGCCGCCATAGACGTCACCGGTTCAAAATCGGTAATAACAAGATCGATACCACTCATGTCCAGCGTCAGCACATCAGACATCAGGCGCCCAAGGTCAAGCTGGAACATGGTATCGATATAGTTCATCTTTCCCTTGAAGGTCACCAGCGTCATCCCCTTGAGTACGCGCATAGGCTCAAGCATGTCGACCTCCTTCAGCTCCTCCTGTTTCCTCCCGCTGATAACCACTTCAACCTCATGTCCCCCCTCACGCAGCCTGGAAACCAGTTCACGGCTCCTGCTGATATGGCCATTGCCCGTCCCCTGGATGCCAAACAGTATTCTCATGCTACGGCATAATTTTCAGGTTAGCATAGTCAACCATAAGAGTCTTGTCTCCGGAATTACGGAATGTGATAACAACCTTCCTCGACGAACCGCTCCCCTGGACTCTCTTGACCACTCCTGGCCCGAACATACCATGCTGCACACGCACCCCTTTCTTCAGGCCATCCGGAGATCCTGAAGGCCTTTTCGACAGCCCGGGCGGAACCTGGGGAACGCTTGGCCTGCCATTGGACATCCGGGGGGATACCCTCGATTCTGAGAGCGTACTGCCGCCCTCGTTTTCGATAATGTCGCTATCGATCTCATCTATAAACATGGAGCGAATACACGCCTGCGGCTGGCCATAGAGGTAGCGGCTTCTGGACCACGAAAGAAAAAGTTTTTCCCTAGCCCTGGTCACGGCAACGTAGAAAAGACGACGCTCCTCCTCCAGTTCCTCGTTCTCAAAGCAATTGAGTGGGAAGAGGCGCTCCTCGAGGCCAGTAATAAACACGACAGGGAACTCGAGCCCTTTTGCTGCATGCACTGTCATCAATGACACATAATTATCCGTCTCTTCGGCCTCCTCACGGTCACTTGCCAGGGCGATATCATTCATGAACTCGCATAACCCATTAGCCCCCTGGTGGTGGTCGGAAAACTCCCTGGCCATCGACAAAAGCTCCTGGAGGTTCTCATACCTCGCAAGAGACTCGGCAGTATTCTCCTCCTTGAGCAAGCGCAGCAGCCCTGTCTCCTCGTACAGGCTGTTGAGCACATCATAGACCGAGCCCTCCTCTGCAACCGCCTTGAGCTTCTCTACAAGACCGCTGAACGCATTGAGCGCATTGACAAGCCTGGCCTGGAAACCACCAGCCTCGGCTGCGCAAATAGCCTGGTAGAGCGACGTTCCCCGAACGCGCGAAAATTCCGTGAGCTGCTGGATGCTCTTGTCACCGATTTTACGTGGCGGGAAATTGATGATGCGAAGCAACGACTCGGTATCCTGGTCGTTCTGGATAAAACGAAGGTAAGCGATCGCATCCTTGATCTCCTTGCGCTTGTAGAACGATATACTGCCGAAAATCCTGTAGGGGATCCTGTGCATACGCAGGATATCCTCGAGCACCCTCGACTGGGCATTGGTGCGATAAAAGATCGCAAAATCACGATACTCCCGCTGCTGGGAAAGCTTCAGCGAACGGATCATCTCTCCCACCTTGTCAGCCTCCCGTTTCTCATTGAACGACTCAAGCAGGCTCAACGGCTCACCTTCGCCCTGGTTGGAAACAAGGTCCTTCTTGATCTGGCGGCTGTTACGACTGATCACTCCATTTGCAGCACGCAGGATGGTCCGTGTACTCCTGTAATTCTCCAGCAGCTTAAACACCTTCGCATCTGGATAATCATCAGTGAAATTGAGGATGTTAGAGATATCGGCGCCCCTCCAGGAATAGATCGACTGCGCATCGTCACCAACCACGAAAATGTTACGATGACGCGCACAAAGCTGTTTAGCTACAAGGTACTGTGCCTTGTTGGTATCCTGGTACTCGTCAATAAGAATGTAACGAAAATACTCCTGCAGCTGCTCGAGCACCGCCGGCACTTCCCGGAACAGCTCGAGAGGCTTGAGAAGAAGGTCATCGAAATCCAGAGCGTTATTTTCTTTCAGCCGCTGTGTATAGATCTCGTAGACCTTGGCAGCCTTTGCCCTATTGTAGTCAGCAGCATCGCGGTGAAACTCCGCTGGCAGTATAAAATCGTTTTTCGCCCTGCTGATGAGGGACTGCACTGTATTCGGAGCCACGGAATCGGTTGAAATATCGAGTTCCTTCATCACCTGCCTGATAAGGCTCTTGCTGTCGTCCGAATCGTAGATTGAAAAATTGGACGTATAGCCGATCAGGTGTATGTAATTGCGCAGGATCCTGGCAAAAACAGAATGAAAGGTACCTATCCACAATCCACGCGTACTGCCCTGGTACAGGAGTTGCTCAACCCTTTGGCGCATTTCGTTTGCAGCCTTGTTGGTAAAGGTAAGCGCCAGGATCTGGTGCGGTGCCGCATGACGGCTCTCTATAAGGTTGGCGATCCTATAGGTAATCACCCTAGTCTTGCCGGAACCGGCACCGGCAAGCACCATGACCGGCCCCTCCGTTGTCTGGACAGCATCACGCTGTACACCGTTCAGCTGCTGAAAAATATCACTCAAAATACACGCGTAAAAACATTGCTTGAAAACAGGACTGGGGGAATTTCGTATAAAATTACTTTTCTGCAAACTCCCCGTGGCTCAGGACAACGGCCTCGTGTGGCGAAAGCTTTATGCGCACCAGACCCTCCTCACGCTCTATCACCACGGTTTTAGACGCATGATGCGTACTGAACACATCGAACGCCCCTTCAGGCAGCGCCTCATGGCGGAAACTGAACTCGATACCGGTAGAGCTGAAATTAGCCAGCACAAACGCCGCTCCGTCATCGTCAAATCGCCGGAAACCAAGGCAATGAACCGTCTCGGGAGCAACAACATCGAGCATCTCTATCTCTCCCTTCCTAAACAGCTGATGGCCTGTCAGCATGAACATCCTGTGGTAGATTTCCGGCAGCTCACTGTTGAATGGCTCGCTTGGCTGCCGCAACAACTGAACCGGCAACTTGCTGCGATACCCCTCGAGCTGCCCCTGGTGTACCAAGTGCATCCCCGGTGCTGCAAGCATAACCAAAGCACCGGCAAGGTGGTTCGGTCCAAGCTTCCTTGCAGCCCTTGCCTCATCATGGTTTTCGATAAACCGGCAGAGGCGGGACTGGTAGTCCCACTCCCCCTCGAGGTGTCCCCTCAGGCGCGTCATCTGCACTGGATGGCCGGTAAGGTAGTCGTAAAAAGGCTTATCATAGGTGTAATCGAATCCATGCTGCTGAAGCTCCCACTCCTTGTTCCAGTATGACTCGGCAAGAAAGATAAATTCTGGATACTCCGCCTTGACCGCTGCAATCGCCTTTGGCCAGAACTCCTCCGGCATAGGGCCGCACAATGAACCCCAGGTCGTATCAAACACCGACTTGAGCTCCAGCATCGCCACGTCGCAGCGCACAGCATCACACTGCCTGCTTATCGAGAGCAGGTTTTCCGTCATCATATCATGCGTCCCGTAATGGGCATAATTCAGCTGTAGGGTGTCTGTCCAGGCAGGGAAATAGGGATCCCTTCCGTGAGCGAGGAAGTGATTGTGGCGATACTCGAACGACGACTCCGGATCCACTCCCTGCTCTTCAGCCGATACAGTTACAAAAAACTCATGATGGGCGGGCAGCCACCTGTTATCGATAGCCATATGGTTAGGCACAAAATCAAGCATAAGCCTGATCCCCTCTTTCTCGAGGCGCTGGCGGAACACCTCCAGCTCCCCCTCCTCGCCAAGAACAGGATTGAGCCGGTAATCGGCTATTGCATAAGGGGAAGCAACGATCTCGTGCGGATCCACGTAATCCGACAGCTCGAGGAACGTTGTGCGAAGGCCCTGGTGCGACCGGGCAATCGCCTCACTATACACACTTGTCCGCCACACTCCCATGAGCCAGACGTAATCGAAACCCGAACGCTTGAAAAAAGCGAATTCACTGTCCGGAACCGTGGCGAGCGTCACAGGACGCTGTAACTGTTCAGAGAGCTGGCGGAACCATACCCTCGAATTGATTTCATAAACCAGAGGAAACATTGGGGCGTACTTGCAGGTTACAGGAAACTGACCTTATAGCAATATAACAATAGCTCCCTCTTTCAGGACACCCGAATTTCGGGCAACTGCAGCAGCCTTGACGTACGCAGCTTTTTTCACTATTATACGTTCTGGTAACAAAAGCACTCCAGAACACCATCTTCAGCAATCATTCCATGCAGTACCAGATAGTCACCATTGAACGGGAAACCACCTCGCCAATACAAATCATCGATATAACCCAAGACGTTCATGAAGCGATAACGGCATCAGGCATGAAGGAAGGTCAGGCAACCCTGGTAACGCAGCACACCACAGCCTTCATCAATATCAACGAACAGGAACCAAGGCTCCTGGAAGACATGGTAACCTTCCTCAAGCGGCTGGTGCCGCGAGACGGAGACTATGCACACAACATCGCCCCGGTAGACGGGCGGCACAACGCACATGCCCACCTGATGGGCCTGTTCATGAACAGCACCGAAACCATCCCGTTCACCAAGGGGGCCCCGCTGCTCGGGCAATGGCAGTCTGTATTCCTTGTCGAACTGGACGGGCCGAGACCAAAACGCAGCATCGTGCTCCATATTTCAGGGGAATAACCGGCACACTGCTCATGGGTAGCCCGGCAAGGAACTTGCTGCCTGCAGGAATGGTTATTCTTACCTACACGTACATAACCAGTTAACGAGCTTCGCCATGACAAACAACGCCCGGCAAACAGCAAGCAGGAACTACCCCTTGCTGCAAGAAATTGACTCCCCTGAAAACCTCAACAAGCTCTCCATAGAACAGCTCACAAAGGTGGCTGAAGAGTGCCGAGCCTACCTCATAGACATGGTAGCCGAAAACGGGGGACATTTCGGTTCGAGCCTAGGCGTCGTGGAGCTTACCGTAGCACTGCACCATGTATACAACACCCCTGTCGACAAGATAGTCTGGGACGTCGGACACCAGGCCTATATCCACAAAATACTCACAGGCCGCAGGAACCTGATGCAGAGTAACCGCCGCTATAACGGCATCGCAGGGTTCCCGAAAATGAGCGAAAGCCCTCACGACGCATTCGGTACCGGCCACGCCTCCACCTCGATCTCGGCAGCAGCAGGAATGGCTGCCGCCAGGGACCTTGCCGGTGGTCGTGAAAAGGTTGTTGCCGTTATCGGAGATGGCAGCATGACGGGAGGCATGGCATTCGAAGCCATGAACCACCTAGGCGACCTGAAATCAGACATGCTCGTCATACTCAATGACAACCAGATGGCGATTTCCCCGAGCACCGGCGGCCTGAAAGACTACCTGATCAACCTCAGCCTCAACAAAACGTACAACAAGCTGCGTCAGTTTATCTGGAATTCGGTATCCCTGTTCGATAACCAGCTAGGCGACACAGCAAAAACCATGCTGCACAAGCTCGAAGACGGCATCAAGGCAAGTCTTACCCCCGGCGCGTTTTTCGAGGCTCTCGGATTCCGTTACTTCGGCCCCATAGACGGTCACGACATGGAGCAACTTGTCACGGCTCTTAGAGAAATACGAGCACTCCCCCATCCCAAGCTCCTGCACATTGTTACCTGCAAGGGAAAAGGATTTGCTCCGGCAGAAGAGCACCAGAGCGAATGGCACGCCAGCAGCGGTGGATTCGACCCTCAGACCGGCAAGCCACTCAAGGTAAAAAGCGCACCACAGCCACCTAAATACCAGGAAGTCTTCGGCCAGGCACTGGCGGAAATAGCCAGGAAAGATCCGAACGTTGTAGGCATCACTGCGGCAATGCCCAGTGGCACCTCCCTCGACATCTTCCAGCAAGCATGTCCAGACAGGTTTTTCGATGTCGGCATAGCAGAACAACACGCCGTAACCTTTGCTGCCGGCATGGCAACAAGAGGCTTCAAGCCAGTGTGTGCTATCTACTCGACATTCCTCCAGCGTGCGTATGATCAGCTGATACACGACGTCGCGCTGCAAAACCAACACGTCATCTTCGCCATAGACCGCGCTGGCCTCGTAGGCGAGGATGGCCCAACCCACCACGGAGCATTCGACCTCTCCTACCTGCAACCGGTCCCGAACATGGTCATCATGGCCCCAGCTGACGAACAGGAGTTGCGTGATATGCTCTACACAGCTATAGCCGCCCACAAGGGACCTGTAGCAATCCGTTATCCGCGTGGAAACGCCACAGGCATGGTACTACGGAACGGGTTTCGCACCATCGAAACCGGACGTGGAGAGATCGCCAGGGAAGGCTCAGGAGTTGGCATGCTCGCTATCGGCACCATGGTACAACATGCGCTCGATGCGGCCGAAGAACTCTCGAAAGAAGGTATAGAACCCATGGTAGCCAACATGCGTTTTCTCAAGCCGGTTGACCGTGATTTGGTCAGGTCGGTTGCAGCAACATGCGACACCATCATCGTTATAGAGGAAAACAGCCGGATAGGCGGGCTAGGCAGTACTGTTACCGACCTGCTCAGTGAAGAGGACTACCACGGCAACGTGATCAGGCTCGGCCTGCCTGACGAATTCGTCACCCATGGCAGTATGCAAGAACTCTACCGGTTGACAGGGCTGGACAAAAACAGTATAGCAGATGCCGTACGAAAGAGTTACAAGGCAAAAGAAACCGAAGTATACGACAGCACAAACAGTATGAGGCGGACCGACAGGTTAGCGTAGACACCGGCAAGTATATCGTCAACCATCACGCCCCACCCTCCGGGCAGCCTTTGGGCACTGTCGACTGGCTCAGGCTTGACAATATCGAAAAACCTGAACAGGGCGAACCCCAAAAGCAGCACAAAAGGCTCCTGGGGAAGTAGTGCAAGCGAAATCCACTGGCCCACGAGCTCATCAACCGTCACCTGAGAAGGATCCTCACCGTACATCCCCTCCATCACGGTTGCAGCCCACAGTCCGGCAATAAACAGCAGCAGTAGCCCGGCAAACAGGAGTGGTGAAAAGGAAAACCCCGGAACGAGGGCAAAAGGCAGAAGTACCGCGAAACTCGTCACCGTACCCGGAGCAAAGGGAGCATAGCCAAGCCCTCCTACACTGCCAATCGCACGTGCAGCAGCCTCCCTCACGACACACCCCCGCGCATAAAGAGATGCTCACGGTTCTGGACCAGGTAGGAAACCCCGGTATACACGGTAAAGATGGTAACACCGAGCATCAGGTAATCGAGAAGCGGCGAAACCAGCAATCCCGACGAGACCGCAGCAACCGAAGCGCCTGCCATTTCAGGCTCCCCAAGGATCATAAGCAGCATGACCAGGTAGGCAAGCAGGTTCTGTGACAGGGTTTTGTACTTGGCCTCTCGGCTAGTCACCACGGGCCTGTCCTTCCACTCTGCATAGACCCTCAGGACCGTTACAAGCACATCCCTCAGCGCAACCAGCACCACCATCCAGAGATCTATATACCCATACCAGACATATACCAGGAAAGCGGCAGTAATGAGAAACTTGTCCGCCAACGGGTCGAGAAATGCCCCGAGCCTTGTTGTCAGGCCATGCTTGCGCGCATAATACCCGTCAAATGCATCGGTAACAGACGCGATCACAAACACTGCCACGCCAACAAGTTTCATCAGCGCAGATGGAAGCATGAGAAGATATACGAACAGGGGCACCAGGAGGATGCGCAGAATCGTAAGCTGGTTTGGAAGCGTCATAAGGTCTACCGGGAAACAGGCTTTAAGCAAAAAACTATTCTCTGGGCACAAGATAACCTATCCCTGACTTTTTACGAACTATAACTCAACCACCGTCACACCAGCACCGCCTTCTCCCCACTCACCGAGGCGAAACCCCTTGACAGAAGGATGCTCCTTGAGGAAAGCTGTCACCCGGAGGCGAAGTGCCCCAGTTCCCTTGCCATGGATGATGGTTGCCTTACCGATCCGCTGCAGTCGCATCCTGTCAATAAAACGTTCAACCTCTGCAATCGCCTCATCTCCACTCATACCTCTCAAGTCAAGCCTTGTTGCATCAAGTGATCCGTGCGTCGCACTCCAGCCGGAACTACCCGCCTGCTGCCGTTCTTCCTTACGGGATTTCTTGCGTGATGTCTTCCGCACATTTGAAGGAGATGTTGTCAGGCGGAAATTACCGCATTGCACAACAACCTCGTCACCCTGCACCTGGACCACCTCTCCCGTCGTGCTGGTCGACACGATCGTGACAAGGTCACCGGCCTGCACCTCAGGCACCGCTTCAGGAATATCGCCCAAAGCGCTCTCCTCTTTCTGTCGCATTTCGCGCTTCACCCGCTCCAGCTTCCTTCGGGCATCTTCCACGCCACGTCCCTCCGGCGCAGCTTTTGCCTCGCGGATAATCGAACGGATCTCCTTTCGGGCATATTCAACCTCCTTCTGCAACTCACGTGCCGCACTTCGCTTAGCATCACGACGCCCTCGTTCGAACTCCTCACGCTCTTTCTGCAGCGCCTCCTGCTTACGCGCAAGCTGCCGCTGCTCATTCCTCAGCCCGAACTCCAGCTCGCGGTTCCGCAGCAACTGCTCCCTGAGCTCATCCAGCATACGTTCCATAGCCACCCCGACTATCCCCAGGTGCGACGATGCATCGGCAACAAGCTCATCATCGAAACCCAGCCGTCGCAACATCGCAAATGCAAAGCTGTTACCAGGCAATCCCTTCTGGAAACGAAAGGTAGGACTAAGTGAGCCGGTATCGAAATCCATCGCCCCGTTGACCACACCCTCCCGCTCATGCGCGTAGGCCTTCAGTTCGCCAAGATGGGTCGTCACCACACCCTTTACCCCAAGGGCAAGAAGACGTTCGATAACGGCTCGCGCTATCGCACTTCCCTCCCCCACATCCGTACCGGAACAAAGCTCGTCAATCAACACGAGGCTTGAGCTGGTTGCACCGAGCAGAATCTTGCGGATCTCGGCCAGGTGAGAACTGAAGGTGGAGAGGTCGTTTTCTATCGACTGCTCGTCACCAATCCCGATAAAGATCTCGTCAAAAACAGGGAACACCGAGCTTTCACTGCAGGGAACAAGGAACCCGTGCTGCAGCATGCACGACAGGAGCCCGATCGTTTTCATGGCAACCGATTTTCCCCCCGCGTTAGGCCCGGAAATACAGAGCACCTGCTCATCGTCACCAAGCTCGAGATCAAGAGGGTACACCGGCCTCTCTTGACCACGATGGCTCCACAGGAGCCACGGGTGATACCCGCTCCTGATAGCGAGCCTGTGACCCGAGTCCAGGGCGGGGAGCACAGATGAAGTCTCACGAGCGAAACATGCCTTGCCATACAACGCATCGAAACAGGCCATCAACTCCTGATTGTGCAACACATTTTCATATTCTTCCCGGATTCGGCCAGTCACCTCGCGAAGAATACGCTCGATCTCCCGACGCTCCTCAAGTTCCAGGTCCTGGAGTCGATTGTTCAGCTCCAGCACCTCGGCTGGCTCTATGAACACCGTCTGTCCGCTCTGCGAGTAATCCTGGATATACCCCTGCAACTTGTGTTTGTACTCCACCCTGAGCCCCAGCACAAGTCGGCCATGCTTCAGCGCCACGGTATCCTCCATGAGCCACCCGTTCTCCCGGCATCGTTTCAGGATACGCTCCATCCGCCTGCGCAGGAGCCCTCGCCCCTCGCGCAGGTCATGACGAATCACCTGCAAACCATCGCTTGCTGTATCCCGTATTCGGGCCTCCTCATCAACGATTCGTGAAATCTCGTACTGCAACGACTTTTCAAGCCAAAGTCCCGACACCAGACCATACAGCTCAGGATAGACCGAACGGTGCCGGTAGACAAAGCTCCTGAGCTTTGCAGAAGCATCAAGCAGATCGTGTAGGTCAAGCAGTTCCTGCGGCTCGAGGCAGCTCTCCCGAAGCTCGAGCCTACCCATAATCCCGCGCGTATCAGGAAGCCTCGAAAAAGGAAGCGATTCCCCCTCCTGCAGAAAGTTGCAAAGCTCCCGAACCCGCTCGAGCCACAGGAGGAGCTCCTCCCTTTGGAACATCGGGGCGGTTGCAGCAAGAGCCTCACGCCCCATATCAGAAAGGCAAAAGGTTGCCGCGCAGGCAATGATCCTGTCGAATTCAAGTCTTTTACGGGTAACTGCGTCCATACATTCAAATCGTGTTATCGATTGCTCAAGGGGAGCTCTAGAAGCCGCAAAATAACATTAAACAAAAAAGGTAGGCAAGGAAAATCAGCCATCCCGACCCCAAGGCAGTGCCCCCTCTTGCATTTACCATATCATTTACCTTACCTTCCATTCTCGTATATGTAACATACCTAGAAGGGAATCATCAAGAGGAGGAACCACGAATGAGACTTGCTGTCAATGTCGACCATATCGCAACCCTGCGCAACGCCCGCAACGACCGGCAGCCTGATCCTGTAACCGCAGCCCTCCTGGCAGAGCTTGCCGGAGCGTCAGGCATTGTGTGCCATCTGCGTGAAGACAGGCGCCATATAAAAGACCGCGACCTCTACCGCCTCAGAGAAGCTGTCACAACAAAACTCGACCTTGAAATGGCCATGACTGCAGAAATGCAGCGCATAGCCATCGACACCAAGCCCGAGCTGGTCACCCTGGTCCCCGAGAAACGCCAGGAGCTGACAACGGAAGGCGGTTTCGACATACAGCGCCACTATGCCACCCTCTGCGAGTATATCAAGCCACTGCAGGATGCCGGCATACAGGTCAGCATCTTCATAGAACCGGAGCCCGAAGCAGTCGAGCTGGCAGCATCGGCAGGAGCCGATATTGTCGAAATGCATACTGGCCCTTATGCAAACAAGAAAGGCAACGCTGCACACGCCGCGGAACTTCTCAGGATCCAGAAAGCGATCGATGCCGCCCTCGACTCGGGACTCGAGGTAGTGGCAGGTCACGGCCTCAACTACCAGAACATCGAGCCGTTCACAGCGCTCGAAGGCATCGAGGAAGTCAGCATCGGACATGCACTCATAGCCCGTGCCGCCACGAGCGGCCTCGAAACAGCCGTACGCGACATGATCACCCTGCTCAACCGGTAACGCACGTATGACACCTGAAGGAATAACCATCGTCCTCGCCACCAACAACCCCGACAAAGTAAGGGAAATCAGGCCGATGCTCTCGAAGCTTGGTGATACCAGCCGCATCTTCTCGTTACAGGATCTCGACATCGATGTAGAGATAGAGGAAACCGAAGACACCCTGGAAGGCAACGCCAGGCTCAAGGCAAAGGCCATCCTGGAGCTCCTGCCCGTCAACCTCAGGCACAGCATAGTTCTCGCTGACGATACAGGCCTCGAGGTCGATGCGCTTGATGGTGCCCCGGGAGTCTACTCCGCCCGCTTCGCCCCCATGCCGGAAGGAAGAACGCCGGCATATGAAGACAACGTAGCGCACCTGCTCCACGTCATGGAAGGCAGGAAGGAACGGTCCGCTACATTCAGGACCGTCATTGCAATCATGGCCATGACCGACCCGGGAAACAATAACCAGCCACTCGAGCTCGTTGCTGAAGGTCGTGTAGCGGGATCGATCACAACGAAAAAAGAAGGTGACTGCGGCTTCGGTTACGACCCGATATTCCGCCTCGATTCACACGGCAAAACCTATGCAGAAATTGGCAACGAAGAAAAAAACAGGGTAAGTCACCGCGCCCTGGCACTAGAGAATGCAGTAAGAATCCTCAAGGAACTCTCCTCATGACCATCTTCGAAGCAGCCATCCTGGGAATAGTCCAGGGCCTCACAGAATTCCTTCCCATCAGCAGTAGCGCACACCTGAGGATCGTTCCTGTCCTGGCAGGCTGGAGCGATCCGGGAGCAGCTTTTACCGCCATTGTCCAGATCGGGACACTAGCCGCAGTCCTCATCTACTTCTACAACGACATTAAAACCATCGTTACCGCCACCCTGCAGGGCATCGGGGCAGGCAGGCCCTTCGAGAACCAGGAAGCGCGCATGGGCTGGATGATTGCAGCAGGCACTGTACCGATCGTTGTCTTCGGCCTCCTCTTCAAAGACCAGATAGAAACCAGCCTCCGCTCGCTCTACTGGATCAGTGCGGCCCTGATCATACTGGCCCTCTTCCTCAGCCTTGCCGAATGGATCATGCGCCGTCGGCAGCAAAAAGGTATCGAACAGGAATCCATGCAAGACATCGGTTGGAAAGAAGCACTCCTGATCGGCCTTGCCCAGTGCCTCGCACTTATTCCTGGATCGTCGCGCTCAGGCGTCACCATTACCGCCGGACTCTTCCTGAACCTCTCCAGGGAAACCGCCGCCCGGTTCTCCTTCCTGCTCTCGCTTCCAGCAGTCCTGGCTGCCGGAGTCTACCAGCTCTATGCCACATGGGATGAACTCATGGCCTCTTCGGCCGAACTTGTCAACCTGGCAGTGGCGACACTGATGGCAGGAATCGTCGGGTATGCATCGATCGCCTTCCTCATCACCTTCCTCAAACGGCACTCCACCGGTATTTTTATCACCTACCGGATCATGCTTGCAGTCGTCATCCTTGTCATGCTCCAGGCAGGGTTGCTCCCCCCAAAATAAATCTACTTTTCTGTACCGGCGGGCCGGAAAAATTTTTTATATATAGGTATTGAACCGATAAAAATTTAAACCTTTTAGGCCATGCCAGACAGCTTGTCGGGTGTTGGGCATAATGGCTTTGAAAAAGCAGATTTACATATACACACAAAATGTTCAGACGGCATCTTTACACCGGAGGAAATTGTCGAGAAGGCAAAAAACGCCGGATTGAAGGCCTTCAGTATTACTGATCATGATTCTGTTTCAGCAATAGACAAAGCAAAGCCATTAGCCGACCAATACGGCATTGAGTTCATTAATGGTGTTGAAATGAGCTCAACGTTCCAGGGGCATGATATTCACATCCTGGGCTATTTTTTTGACGAAAACAACCATGAACTGCAGAGGTATCTCGAGCATTGCAAGCAACTCCGAACAGAACGCGCTGAACGGATGGTACACAAGCTTGCAAAGATGGGTGTCAAGATCGAGATCGAAGAAATCATACTCAAGGCACAGAACGGCAGCGTAGGCAGGCCGCATATAGCGGCAGTGCTCCAGGACGGCGGGTTTGTACGAAGCTTCAGCGAAGCATTCAGTAAATACCTTGGCTCACACAGTCCCGCTTATGTCAAAAGCATTGAAACGCATCCGGCAGAAGTCATCAAGCTGATCAATGAAGCCTCAGGCATCTCGTCGCTTGCCCATCCCGGACAGAACGTACCGGACGAGATCGTGCGTCGTCTCATCTCCCTCGGACTCGACGGGATAGAGATCGTACATCCCTCGCACGACACCTACAAGCAGAACTACTACAGGGAAATCGCCAACGAATACTTTCTGCTTTTCAGCGGAGGCTCAGATTACCACGGGCTCAAAGACCAGGAAGAAGACCATTTCGGCCAAACCACGATTCCCTACGAATGGGTAACCAAGATGAAAAGCAGGATCATTGCCGCATGAAAGGCATCCCGGTTTGGCACAATGCAAACTTTTGCTAATATAGGGCGTATTTCACGATAGCTATGACATATGAACGGGCCCCCGGTATTGGTTCCGGACCGGGCCTCACGTAACGACTATGGCAGTAACAGCACTTGCAACGGCAGCATCGCGGGCGCACCTCACCATAAAGGAATTCTTCCTCACCATGCAGGAATTCTTCCTTTTCTCGGTCAGGGCGTTTGCTACCATGCCGAAAATTCGACGCTACTGGCGCGACTTCCTCGACCAGGCTACTATTGCCGGTACAGATTCCCTTCCCATCGTGCTTGTAAGCTCGATTTCCATCGGCGCGCTGCTGGCAGTCGAGGTCGGCAACCTGCTCGAGGATTTCGGTGCAAAAACCATGCTTGGCCGTTCAACGGCGCTCTCCATCATCCGCGAACTCGGTCCGCTCCTGATGGGGCTCATGCTCTCAGCACGCTACGGGTCGAGAAACGGCGCTGAACTGGGAGCCATGAAAATCTCCGAACAGATAGACGCCCTCAGGGCCTTCGGGACAGACCCTATAGCAAAGCTCGTCATGCCTCGCCTTGTAGCAGCACTTATCGTCTTTATTCCACTGACGGCCGTTGCGGATTTCGCAGGTCTTTTCAGCGCCTCATGGCTCGCCGAACATTACCACAAGATTGATCCCGGGATTTTCTGGAACGCAGTCTTCCCCCGCCTCGTGCTCAAGGACTTCGTTGTCGGCTTCCTCAAGGCACCCGTTTTCGCCATCATCATCACGCTGGTCAGCAGTTTCAACGGGTTTTCCGCGACGGGTGGAACTGCAGGAGTAGGCCGTGCCACGATCAAGGGCATCGTTGTCTCGTCGGGGCTCATACTGATAGCCAACTTCTATGTATCGAAGCTGGTACTCGAAAACATGTAGCCAATGATAGAACTCCAGAATGTCACCCTCCGGTACGGAGAACGGGAAATACTCAACGAGGTGTCGCTCGTCATCGACGACAACAAGATCAAGGCAGTACTCGGCCCAAGCGGAGTAGGAAAAAGCACCATCCTCAAGCTGATACTTGGCCTGATCAAGCCAAACAGCGGGCGGATACTGATCGATGGAACCGACATCACCACCATGAAGGAGTCGCAGCTCTACCCGATCAGGAGGAAAATGGGGATCGTTTTCCAGGGCAATGCCCTTTTCGATTCCATGAGCATCAGCCAGAACCTGGGCTTCTTTCTGCGCGAAAACCTCAACCTCTCGGAAGAGGAAGTGAAACGTAAAGTGCGCGAGCAGATCACCTTTGCCGGACTTGAAGGCTATGAAGACTCCCTTCCGGAAAACCTCAGTGGAGGCATGAAGAAACGGGTCGCCATCGGCAGGGCGCTCATTTTCAACCCGAAAATGATCCTTTTCGACGAACCTACAGCAGGACTCGACCCGGTCAGTTCAAAAAAGATCCTGAACCTGATTGGTGAATTGCGCAAGAAAAACGACCTGGGAGCCGTACTGGTCACCCATATCATCGACGATGTTTTCATGGTTGCCGACAGTGTCGCCGTGCTCTACAAGGGCAGGATCATCTTCGACGACGTTACGTCGAAACTGCATGAGGCAAACCATCCGTTCATTCGCTCGATACTGTCGGACAAGATACTCGAACAATAACTACTATAGCACACGTCTGGAATGAGAAACCCCAATACACTCAAATGGAGTGACCTGAAAACAGGCATTTTCTTCATGGTAGGCATAGGCCTTGCAGCCTATCTAGGGCTGGTTGTCGGCAAGAACTCGAGCCTGTTCAAAAGCGTGACCACCATCAACATGCTGGCACCAAACGTCGAAAACCTTGCCGAAAACAACTACGTCTCCGTTGCCGGCAAGAAAATTGGTACCGTTTCATCCCTCGATTTCGTCACCCGAGACGATTCCCTCATGGTGCTCATCGAGCTCAAGCTGCAAAATGAACATGCCGACATCGTCACCAGGGATTCCCGCGCAAGCATCAAGTCACTCGGTATACTAGGCGACAAGTACATAGACATCACAACCGGGCACGCCGAACCAGTGACAAGTGGCGACTATATCGCCCTCGACCAGTCTGGCGTCAGCATGAGCAGCCTGACAGAAAGCGCAGCAAAGGCAATGGAGGAGCTCAACACCCTGCTGGCTGACATCAATGAAGGCCGGGGTCCTGTCGGGCGGCTGCTCAAGTCGGAAGAGATGGCAGACAACCTCGATGAAACCATCGCAAGCCTCAACAGTTTTTCAAAAGAGCTGCGTGACGGCGACGGCGCACTGCAGAAACTCATAAGCGACAAATCCCTTGCCACCGACCTGGCGCAAGCTGTAGCCAATATCAACGATGCAGCATCGAATGCAGACGAGCTCTTCAGTAAACTCTCGAGCGACAACGGCACGATCGGCCAGCTGCACTCCAACCCGGCCCTGTACAGAAATCTCAACGAAAGCCTCCAGTCGCTCGATTCACTGCTGGTCGATCTCAAGGAAAACCCGAAACGCTACGTACGTTTCTCTATCTTCTAACCCCGAAGAAGGAGGAAAGCCATGGCGATCCTTTGCATACTCGGCATACTTCTGCTGGGCTCCCCCCCGGCAGGAGAACCGCCCCTCGACTTCACCCCGGTCAGGGAACTCACAGCAACCGCCGTTGCTGACTCCACCTTTCCAGCCGCAAGCATAGCCATCATCTACCGTGGCGAAACCGTTTTTCACGAAGCCTTCGGAAAACTGACCTACGATGCGCACTCCCCCGCAGCAACAACCTCGACGATATTCGACCTGGCATCCCTGACCAAGCCGATCGTCACAGCAGCAATTCTCCAGCAGCTCACCGAGCGCGACTCACTCAACCTGAATGAACGTGTCTCCAGTTACCTCCCGGCATTTGCCCAAAACGGAAAAGAACGAATAACCATCAAGAACCTGCTCCTGCACAACTCCGGCCTGAGGGGACACCAATACTACATCGAAACCTGTTCCACCCCAGGAGAAGTCATAGAAACGATCTGCCGCGACACACTCATCGCCCCCCGAGGCAAGGAGACCAGGTACAGTGATCTTGGGTTCATGATTCTTGGCAAAGTGCTCGAGACCATCACGGGGAGCAGTCTCGCCGAAAACTTCCGGGCACGCTTCTCCGAACCACTCGGCATGGCATCTACCATGTTCACCCCTCCAGGCGACCTGCACTATCGCATAGCACCGACCGAACACGACACACTCTGGACCCTCGATATTCCCCGTCCGCTCGTGCACGACCACAATACAGCACTGCTCGGCGGCATAGCCGGACAGGCTGGCCTCTTTTCCACTACAGGCGACCTCGCCAGGTTCGTCACCATGTACATGCATGGTGGCACTCTCGATGGAACAGAGTACTTCGAATCCTCGACAACCCGAAGGTTTTCGAGGCGCCGCGGCGACGACCGCGCCCTCGGGTGGGACATGCGAAGCAAAGACGGAAACTCATCAAGCGGTGACTATTTTTCAGCAAGAAGTTATGGACATCTCGGCTTCACAGGAACCAGCATCTGGATTGACCCGAAGAAAGACCTGGCAGTCATCGTGCTGACAAACCGTGTCTACCCCACAGCTGAAAACAGGAAAATCAAGGAGTTCAGGCCCAGGCTGCACAATACCGTCATCCGCTGCCTCAGGCTCGATAATGACTGAAACCGCTCACTCCCTGAACCGCCAGTACCGTCCCTCAAGCGTCTCGACAGGCTCGAGCGAGAATCGGGACTCCGGCTCAAGTCCGAAATTCAGAAGGTAATACAGATCAGACAGCACGTCACGCGAACGATGGTGATAGGAATGTCCCAGGAATGCACCATCGATGTTACCGGCATCTATAGTTTCAATTCCCGGAAGAATAAGAGGCTGAGGCCTGGCATCTCCCACGCGTGGAGCCCCGTGCAGTTTTCCCGACACCTTGAGTGCCCTGTCACCCCGTGAAACATAGAGAACCACGCGGAGTCCTACCGCATGGAACACCGGGGCAACCTCGCGGGTAAAACGATCACTGTCGATATCCGGAGCAACAAGGACCACGAGTCGTATCTTCGATACCAATCCCGGCTGTCGATCGAGCAACGCTGCAACCGCACCTGTAAGCAGTCGAGCCCCCATGCTGTGGCCAAGCACCGTAAGTCCCCCTTCTCCGCTTCTCGAAGCAAGCAGTTCCAGGAGGCCAGCCAGGTTTTCCTGCGAAACAAGCTGCTCATCCTGGTCATGGTCGTACCCTGTCACCCTCCCTTGTGACGGCCAACTGTACAGCACAGGGCACCCCTGGTAACCAAGATCTCCCGTCAACTGTCCCATATACCTGGCCGCCTTGGAAAAGCTCATGTTGAACCCATGGACGTAGAGGAAAATACCCGAACCGGGAAACATACCAGCATCCGCTGCAACAAGCGAGGAAAAAGCCTTCTCATCCACCAACACGAGATCTGTCAGGAGAAGGTGCTCGGTAACGTCATCGGCACAAAGCGGCGACTCGATCTCTGCAAGCTCGTGGTCGGGAGGCATGGAAACCCGACAGGCGCCAAACCTCATCGCCCCCCTTTCGCTACCGAAAAACCGGTCCGGTTCACCTGTACCCCGCAAAGCCCGGTCTGTAGCAACCATAACCGTCACAGCTCTCGGGTGCTCAGGACTCCCGGCATGCAGCCCTGATGCACATCCCTGCAACAGGTGCACAAGCAGCACTATCGCACCCAATGTCGCTCCATGATGTCCCATGCTTTTGGCTATCTTTTAAACATCGAAACCCCTCTTCTCCAGGAATGCGGTTGCCTCCTCAAGACGCCCTGTTTCCCCATGCAGCCGCAAATGCTCGAGGTGAAGAGCAATACGAGACCTCCCACCAGGAACAACACGTTCCTCCATCACAAGATGCTCACTATAGGCTGCGGCTTCCCGTTCCTCTATCGAAATAGCTCCACGCGGACAGCTCCTGATACATGCACCTCTCCCGTCGCAGAACTGGTCACTGGCAAGCTGCGACGTACCATCGTGCATCTGCAATGCCCCCTCCGGGCATGCAGGAACGCACTCCCCGCAGGCTATACAGCGAGCCTCGTTGATCTTCACTATTGTTCGTTTCATAACATATATGTACTCTAAAATGTAAGGCGGTTCAACCAGAATCGAAAAAAATTGCTGCAACAGAAAACCACCGGGCACAAAGCCATAGAAAACCTCAGGAAACGGTCCTGCTTTCCTCCGGAATGGAATGATATTGCGGAGCTTCAGCATGCTGCAGACAATGCATTGAAAGCTTTCCTGGAAGAGCGGTTACGCGTAGCCAAAAAATTCGGGCCCGGCTTTCTGCTTTCTGAGCTGTTCGACAGATCGGTACGCACCACCGAAACAGAACACATGGACCTTCCCGGCATGGATGTGCAGAAAAAGATAGACATGATCATCGCGCTCGACAGGATGAACTCCATGCTGATGATCTATAGCCAGTATCTCAGGATTATCGAACCGCACATCCGGCAGCTTGCCAGGAAGAACGGCCGCAAGACGAAAATCCTTGAAATTGCTGCAGGTGCAGGAGGCCTGGCACTCGCCATAGCCGCCAACATCCGTGACCACGACCTTCCTGCAGAAATAACCGGCTCCGACATCCAGGAAGAATATGCCGCCTATGCAGAAAAGTGTGCCAGGCAGAAAATGCTTCCCGCCCGATTCATGGTTATCGACGCCCTGCAGATGGAACATATCCCCGAAGGCTGTTTCGACATCATACTCATCTCCCAGAGCCTGCATCATTTCACTCCCGGTCAGCTGGCAGTCATGATCAGGCGAAGCCAGGAAAAAGGCGCCAGCCTCTTTCTCGGTATTGACGGTCACCGTGGTCCCGAGATGCTGGCAGGAGTTCCGGCTATAGCCATGCTGCAGGGTATCAGGGACTTCATGCTCGACGGCTATACCTCCGCACGGAAATTCTACAGCGAACTCGAACTCGACCTTATTGCTGAAACCGCAACACGACAACGAACCCACACCATCGGCGGCCCCTGGCCCCTTACCGTTCTCACCGTCCCGTTAACTCAGCCGTCATGCCTCACGCTCTAACAATATTTTTCTTACATTTGAGTAATTCCCCCCGAACCATAAGGCATCATGTACACAAACCGCAAGGAGAACAATCATGACGTTTGGAAAACTACTCGGCTGGGCCATACTTATCCTCATCGCCATCCAGTTCATCCCCTATGGCAAAAACCTGCAGAACCCGCCAGTCACCGGTGAACCTGCATGGGATTCCCCCCACACAAAGGATCTCTTTTTCAGGGCATGTGGAGACTGCCACTCAAACGAAACCGTCTGGCCCTGGTACAGCAACATCGCTCCAGTCTCATGGCTGCTTGCATACGACGTCACTGAAGGGCGCAAAAACTTCAACGTATCGGAATGGGGCAGGCCCGAAAAAAATGAAGGTGAAGATGCTGCAGAAGAAGTGATGGAAGGCAAAATGCCACCGTTCTTCTACCTCCCGGCCCACCCTGAAGCAAACCTTGACGGCATGGAAAAACAGGCACTGATAGACGGGCTGAAAGCAACGTTCGGATCGGAAAAGCATCATGAAGAAGAGGAACCTGCAAACGAATGATCAGACCCAGTTCAAGGCGCCTCAACATTCTCTCCCGCCAGCGCCATCTGCTGCACCTACTGCTTTTCATCACCACCCTGCTCACCACCACGTGGGCAGGGACGTTCTGGGCAGGACAGCCGCTCACACTACCCTCAAACACAGAAACCCTGCAGCCATTCCTTCGTGACTTCCTGCAAGGGCTTCCCTACGCGCTCTCCCTCATAGTGTTCCTCGGCACACACGAATTCGGCCATTTCCTGGCCGCACTGCGCCACAGGATAGACACGACACTGCCATACTTCATCCCGTTACCCCCTCTGCCGTTTTTTCTCAGCCTCGGCACCCTGGGAGCAGTCATCAGGCTGCGCCAACCCCTGACCTCCACAAGGGCCCTCTTCGACATCGGGGCAGCCGGTCCGCTTGCAGGGTTCGTTGTCACGCTGGGGCTTCTTGTCTACGGCTTCACGCATTTGCCCGATCCATCATGGATCTATACCATCCATCCGGAATACCGGGCAAGCGGAGGAATCCCCGAACCCCCGGCATACGGCACGCTCATTCTTGGCAAGAACCTGCTCTACCTGCTGCTGGAACTGGTATTACGGCCTCAAAACCTCCCGCCAATGCATGAAATGTACCACTACCCCTACCTCTTTGCAGGCTGGATCGGCTGTTTTGTTACCGCACTGAACCTCATTCCGGTCGGTCAGCTCGACGGGGGCCATATCGTGTATGCCATGTTCGGCCGCAAGGGTCACCAGCGAACAGCAACCATCATCACCTGGGTGATGGTCCTGCTTGGCCTACCCTCGTTCCTCGAAGCCATTATCGCGATCATCCTCCCCGGATCCGGCTTCATCCTTCCAGGATGGATCGCCGCCGCCTCATGGCCGGGCTGGCTTCTCTGGGCCCTCGTGCTCAAAAAGGTACTCGGCACCAGGCATCCCCCTTCAGTACGCGAACATCCTCTTTCAAGGACAAGAAAAGCTGTCGGCTGGATTGCCATTGCCGTCTTCGTTCTCTGTTTTACCCCGGTACCATTTGCCATAACAACCTAACCTACTTGCGCCACAATGCATGCAAACCTCTCCCTCACAACCCGCCTGAACTGCAAGGGCCGAACACTCGATTTCACCAAGGGTCCGCTTATCATGGCCATAGCCAACACCACGCCTGACTCGTTTTTCGACGGGGGACGATCACGCGCCAAAGCCCTGGACCATGCCATGCACCTGGTCGACGGAGGAGCAGACATCCTCGATATAGGCGGAGAATCCACAAGACCGGGAGCCTCGAAAGTAAGTCTCGAAGAGGAACTGGAAAGAACCATCCCCCTCGTTGAAGCCGTAGCCGCACGCTCACCCATCACCATCTCCATCGACACCTACAAGGCCGGTGTTGCCGAGGCCGCGCTGCAACACGGAGCTCATATCGTCAATGATATTTCAGCCTTCGCCCTCGATCCAGCCATGCCTTCTGTCTGCGCCCGGTACAAGGCCGGTGTCGTGCTCATGCACTCATCGGAACACCCCGATGACATGCAGTGGAGCACCCAGACCCGGGGCAGCAAGACGGATATCGTGGACACTGTCACCAAAGAGCTCCAGCACTCCCTTGAAGAAGCCCGCAGGCACGGTATCGCATCGATCATCCTCGACCCGGGGTTCGGATTCGGCAAAAGCGTGGAAGAAAACTACACCCTGCTTCGCCGCCTGGATGAACTGCACAAACTTGGCTGCCCGCTGCTTGCCGGCTTGTCACGCAAATCCTTCCTGGGAGCAGCAATCGCCACGGAAAACCAGGAACAGGCTCCACCCTCAGCCAGGCTCACTGCAACCATCAGCGCAAACACCATTGCACTCTGCAACGGCGCAGCCATCCTCCGGGTCCATGACATTGCTGAAGCTCTTGAAACCAGGGCTGTTGTCAAGGCAGCCTTTCCACCCGCAGGCAACCGGAAAACGGATCCCGAATAGATCCGTTTTTTGTAACTTCGGTAGAAACACCCCAGACTAACCGCATAGAGATGTATCTGTCGAAAATCGAGCTTTTCGGATTCAAAAGCTTTGCCCACAGGGTCAAAATCACTTTCGACAAAGGCCTTACCGCCATTGTCGGACCGAACGGGTGCGGAAAGACCAACGTGGTCGACGCCATCAGGTGGGTCCTTGGCGAACAGAAATCCGCACTCCTGCGTTCGACCAAGATGGAAAACATCATCTTCAACGGTACCAGGAAACTCAAGCCCCAGAGCCTGTCGGAAGTCTCGCTCACTATAGAAAATACGCGCAACGTCCTGCCTGTAGAATACACCGAAGTCACCGTTACCCGCCGGCTTTACAGGAGCGGTGAAAGCGAATACCTACTCAACCAGGTCCCCTGCCGCCTCAAAGACATCCTCGAGCTTTTTGCCGATACCGGTATGGGAAGCGATGCGTACTCGGTTATCGAGCTCAAGATGATTGAAGAGATCATCAGCAACAAAAGTGAAGAAAGAATGCGCCTGCTCGAGGAAGCAGCCGGTATAACGCGCTACAAGCAGCGAAGGAAACAGACCTTCCGCCAGCTCGACATTACCAGCCGTGACCTCCAGAGGGTCGACGACCTTATTTCGGAAGTCTCTAAAAAAGTCCGAAGCCTCCACAACCAGGTACAGAAAGCGGAAAAATACCGCAAGATCCGCAAAGAACTCAAAGAGCTCGACCTCAACCTCTGCCTCGCATCTCTGCAGGAAAAGGAGGCAAAGCTCTCCCCTATCCGGGACAAAGCGTTTCGCCAGGAACGCCAGAACAGGGAACTTGCGACAAGAACAGCCACCGAAGACAGCCGGCTCCAGGAAGAAGAACGTAAACAGCTCGAGATGGAGCAACAGCTCTCCATAGACAGGCAACACCTCGGGGCCCACGCCGAACAGTCGCACCAGAACGAAAAAAAGCTGCTGCAGCTGAACCAGGAACTCAGGTCTCTCCAGGAAAAGCTGGATCGCCTCGCTGCATCCAGGGCGTCAAAAGAAAAACAGGCAAAGGAGCTCGACACCACCCAGAGCACCCTGGAAAAGCAATGTATACCGATCACCCAGCAGGCTGCCGCCATTGAAAAGGAGATCACAAAACTCCAGGAACAGAAATCCGGGCTCGACCAAGGCCTGGCCGACTCCAAGCGCCGTATCGAAGAGCAGCGCGCCTCGCATAACCGAATTGAACGCACCCTTACAGAACTGCAGATTACCCGGCAGAAACATGAAACCTCCAGGGAACTCACCCTTAAACGCCTCGAAAGGTTTGCAAGGGAAGAAGAACAGCTCAAGGAGCTGATCGCCAAAAGCGAGCCCGAACGCACCACGCTGCTCGACAGAACCGACACGGCACGGAAACGGATCTCAGAGCTGCAGAAAGAACTCGAACGCCTCAGGCAACTCCAGGAACAGGCAACCAGGCAACGGGATACAGCAAAAGAACAACTTCTCGAGCTGCGATCCGAGCAGAACCGGCTCCACAACAACCTGCTCCTGGTCAACTCCATCCTTGACAATTACGACGGCCTGCCCGAAGGCATTGCCTATCTCCAGGGTAACAGCAGCCCGGGAGGACTGGGCTGCCTCTCCGACCTTATCTCTCTCGCCCCCGAATACCGCAAGGCTGTCCATGCCGCACTGGGAGACGCACTGGGCTACTACCTCTGCCAGACAGCCAGTGAAGCCCGCCAGGGTATAAGCCAGCTTACCACGGCACAAAAAGGAAAGGTAAGCTTCCTGGTACTCGAACGACTTGCCCGGAAACCTGCCAGGGAAAGCAAGGTCAGCCAGGCAACAGCCCTCACATCGCTCGTCGAAGCGCATCGTGAAATCCAGCCGGCTCTCGAACTCCTGCTCGGAAGCTGCTACCTGGCCCCAGACCTTGCAACAGCAGAAGAACTCTCGATACGCCATCCGGCAGCAACATTCGTAACCCGGGAAGGTGAGAAAACCGATCCCCGGGGCATCCTGCATGGGGGCAGCAGCAAGGAGAACGAAGGGCTCAGGCTTGGCAGGAAGGCCGAACAGGAAGAGCTTGAAACAGCCCACCAGTCAGTAAGCGATCGTATAAAAGCGGAAGAAAAGCGCATCGGGCAACTGCAACGTGAACTACAGGAACTCCCACTCGCACAGGCAGAACGTAACCTTGAACAGGCAAAACGCGAACTCCAGCAGCTGGAAAAACAGGTAACGGAATTCGATGTCCGCCAGGAAAGCCGGAAACACGAACTCCAGAAGCAGGAAAACGAAACCGGAACAGCAACAAAAGAGCTGCACGCTATCACTGCAGACATCGAAGCCCTCACCCCTCGTTTCACGGAAACCGCACAGCAGCTTGAAACAGAAGCTGAAAAACTCACCCGTCTCCAGGAAGATGCCGCAGAAGAAGCCAAGCAGCATGCGACCCTGCTCCAGGAACTCCAGTCACAGCACTCCCGACATCGCGACACCCAGCTTGAACTCGACAAGATCCGTTTCCGGATACAGTCAGCAGCCAACACGCGCAAAAACCTGCACCAGGAAATGGCATCACTGAAAACCAATGCCACCCGATCCAGAGAGCAGCTTGCCGAAAGCACCCGCAAGGAACAGGCGCTCGGCATCGAGACCAGGGAACTCCAGGCGCGCATTGCAAAGCTCGAAAAGGAAATGAATAGCAAAGAAACAACGTACAGCGAACTCAAGATCGCTAACCAGCAGCTACGTGACAGGCTGAGGGAGATGAGACGTGAGCACCAGGTAGGGGTGGAACTTGCCGGCGAATTGCAAAAAACCTGCAGCGACCTGCAGCGCAGCATCGATGCCCTGATCACCTCGGCAGAAACCCGCTATAACTGCAATCTCAGGGAGCTCGACCTCACCCTGCCCGAAGGATTCGACATCGAGACCTCCCAACAGCAGGTCGACGAGCTCCGAATACGCCTTGAACGGTTCGGTGCTGTCAACGAACTTGCACTTGAAGAATATAGCAGTGAAAAAGAGCGGCTCGACTTCCTCACAACCCAGAAAGAAGACCTCGTACAGGCAGAAACCCAGCTACGCAGCACCATCGAGGAAATCAACAAAACCGCACTGAGGAAATTCAACGAAACCTTTGCAACCGTCCGCCAGAACTTCACCAGGATTTTCCGTGAACTCTTCGAAGAAACTGACGAAGCCGACCTGGTCATCACTGCCGGAGAGGATGATCCACTCGAAGCTCACGTATCAATCATCGCAAGGCCCCGCGGGAAAAAGCCACTCTCCATAGAGCAGCTCAGCGGCGGCGAAAAAGCCCTGACCGCGCTCTCCCTGCTCTTTTCCATCTACCTAGTCAAGCCAAGCCCCTTCTGCATTCTCGACGAAGTTGATGCCCCACTTGACGACGCCAACATAGAGAGGTTCATTAAACTCCTGAAAAAATTTGAGAATAACACCCAATTTATTATTGTTACGCACAACAAAAACACCATGGCGTCCTCACAGGCCCTGTATGGCGTCACCATGGAAGAAGAAGGCGTTTCGAAACTCATACAGGTAAAACTGGAAAAACCAGAGAAGGGACCCGGTCCCAGCGATGATGGCTAAAACACTTGTTCTCTTTGACATCGATGGCACGCTCCTCAAAGTAGGAAGCATAAACCGTCAATCCCTGATAGATGCACTCCAGAAAGTGTACGGAACAGAAGGCAGCGCAGGAAACCATGACTTTTCCGGCAAGATGGACAGCGTCATCATCCACGAAGTGCTCAAATGTTCAGGACTTAGCCAACAAGAGATACAGGACAGGTTCAACACCGTCAAGGATACCTATATCGATATTTTCAGGCAACAGGCAACCGAGGAAGACGTCACCCTCATGCCTGGAATCACCGAACTCCTCGAAGCCCTCAGCAGGAACGAAGAGATAACGCTCGGTCTCCTGACAGGCAATTTCGAAAAATCAGGCCGTCACAAGCTCATCCTCCCCTCTATCAACCACTATTTCCCGTTCGGGGCGTTTGCCGACGATGCCTTGCACCGTAACGACCTCCCATCCATTGCGATAGAACGGGCAGAAGCCATGAAAAACTACCGATTCCCGCCAGAAAACGTTGTTATCATAGGTGACACCGAACACGACATAGCCTGTGCAAAAGCATCCGGGACCCGCTCTCTTGCCGTAGCCACAGGCAACTACAGTTATGAACGTCTTGAAAGCCGGCTCCCCGACGCACTTTTTCCCGACCTGGGCGACACAAACGCCGTACTGGAACGGATTATTACATTTTAATCATTGACAACAGCATAGTTATGAAGGCCCACAGACGACAGATTCGAGAAAAAGTCATCCAGGCACTCCACACCCTTGAACTCCGTGACACCGATATAGCATCCGCTTCAGAATGGCTGATCACGCCTGAACTCAGCAAAGACCAGAACGCACTCAGGTTTTTCCGGAAGCTACTCAACGCCATTATCGACAACAAGGAAGAGATAGACAGCTACATCTCCAAGCATACCTTCAACTGGGACATGAGCCGTATCGCCATCATCGACAAGAATATCCTCCGCATGGCGATGGCTGAAATCCTCTACTTCGAGGATATCCCCCCCAAAGTGTCGATCAACGAAGCTATCGAAATCGCAAAGAAATTCAACAGCACCGACAAAAGCAGCAAGTTCGTCAACGGCATCCTCGACGCAATCTTCAACGACCTGCAGGGTTCGGGAAAAATCCGCAAGTGTGGCCGTGGGCTCATAGACCGGTCAACCGGCAAGCAGGCCCCAAAAGGATCAACCGATGGCAACGGATAACCCTTCGGCACAGGTTCAGCCGCGCATCATCGCAATCGGCGACATACACGGCTGTCCAAAAACCCTCGATGCGCTGCTCGGCAAAGTTTCACCGCAAGAGGAAGACCTGCTGGTATTTCTCGGAGACTATATCGACCGTGGCCCATCGAGCAGAGAAACGATCGACCGCCTTATAGCGCTCCGCGAAACATTCCAGTGCTGCTTCATCATGGGTAACCACGAACAGATGTTCATCGACTGCCTGGAAGGAGCTGATCCACGGATCTGGCTGGAAAACGGTGGCCGGGCAACACTTGCCTCCTACAAGGCAGAACATCCGGCTGACATCCCTGCCAGGCACAAAGAGTTCATCCGTTCCTGTTGCTATTTCCATGAAACCCCGGAGTTTATCTTCGTACATGGCGGCCTCGACCCGGAAATGACCGTAAAAGACAACCTCGCCTTCCTCCAGCCCCAGGCATACAGCTGGATGAGAAGGCATCTTGAACCGCAGTTCCTGCAGCAAATTTCGAAAAGATGGGAAAAAACCGTCGTCTGTGCCCATACGCCCCGTGAAGAGGTCATCATGCACGAACGGCTCATCAGCATCGATACAGGCTGTGTCTATACCGAACGAATCGGACTCGGCAAGCTCACCGCCGTTGTGCTGCCCGGACGACATATTGTGCAGGAAGAAAATCTCGATAGAACACCAGCATGACACCTGCAGAAAAAATCCCCCTCCTTTACGAAGCATTCTCGAGCAAGTTTCCCTCACCCAAAAGCGAGCTACGATACGATAGCCCCTTCCAGCTCCTTGTTGCCACGATCATGGCAGCACAATCGACTGATAAAAAAGTCAACGAAATCAACGAAACCCTCTTCAGTATCTGCCCCGATGCAACCTCGATGGCAGCAACTGACCCAGAAACCATTCGTGACACCATCAAGTCGATCAACTACTACAACAACAAGGCAAAAAACATCCACGCCGTCAGCAAGATTCTGCTAGAGAAGCATGGCGGGCATGTACCAGAAACAAGAGAAGAGCTTGAAAAGCTGCCAGGAGTAGGAAGAAAAACCGCAAACGTCGTGCTCGCCAACGCCTTCGGCCAACCGGTCATGGCGGTAGACACGCATGTACAGAGGGTATCAAACAGAATCGGGCTCTGCACCACAACAACCCCGCGCGAAACTGAAGACGCGCTCATAGCTATCATACCGCCCGAACAGGTAGCGGATTTCCACCACTACCTGCTCCTGCACGGCCGCTACACCTGCAAGGCCAGAAAACCAGACTGTGAAAACTGCCCCGTCACCTCCGTCTGCAACATGATTGCACAAGGCGAGTGACGTGTTACGCCAGCTCTATCTTCCTGTCAACCGCGTATGCCCACTCTCCGTCTGGATGATTCCGGTTACCTGCCCAGAGTTCAAGGGTCGTTCCTTTTGACATATCTGTCTGGGACGTAAAGATTTCTATCTGGAAGAACAGTTCACCCAAAAGGTCGCTCCAAGCCCCATCAAGGGTTGAACCGGAAGCGGCAGCAGCAAGATTCCCGTTCTCCATCCGGAAATAATCTGCCAGAAACAGGTAGCTGTCTGGCATAAGCAAACCGCCCCGGAACGTTCCGCGAGGCCGCTTGATTCCCGGAACTTCAACCCAGAACTCGAGCAATGTTCCGGCTTCCAGCCTGCCATCGCCAACAAGGTGTTCAACAAGCTGTCGCACGGTGCGCTCCACTGCAGTCCTGTTCGTGTGTGAAAGCGGCTGAAGTTTGAAATCGGGAGTGTGGTCTCTCATGGCGTACTACTTTTTAAGAGTGTTCATGAAGGTTGGAGGGGATTCACAGCTGAAATATATCACTCCAGAGAGAACGGCACAAGCTCTGCACGACGTAACCCCCTGACTGAATTGCATATAAAGAGCTGTCGGGCATTCATGAGATCACCGAGAGTAAGCACCTGCTCATAGGCCTGCTGGCGTGTCCGGAGAAAACTCGATCGCCAGATTCCCCCGAGAAGTCCCGACGAAAGGGGAGGCGTCAGGTACCGTCCGTCCGCAGCCAGGATAATAATATTGCTTATAGCTCCCTCGGTTACCTCCCCCCGCTCGTTACAGAAAAGTACTTCGTCAAAACCGGCTTGCATAGCTCTCTGCAACTCCCGGTCATACATCTCGCGCTGTGTCGTCTTGTGTCGGAGAAACGTATTGTGCGAAGAGGTGCGCACAGCCGAGAGGCATACCTTCACAGTACCCGACAGCCCGATACGTTCCGACGTCACCGATACCTTACCGGAAGGCTCAAGCACCAGTCGCACCTTGTAGCGACCACCACCAGCCATCATACCTGCCTGAACAACGTGCAGGGCGAGGAGTTCGCGAATATGAGCTTCATGAAAGGGGAATCCAAGTTCCCCGGCTGAATGCCCGAGCCGCTGCAGGTGCTCATCGAGCCAGACATACGTTCCATTCCAGAGCAGGCTTTCAAACAAGCTGTACTGCACTCCCGAAAGAATCGCAGCCTTGAGCTGGCACTCCTTGAATTCTTCACCGGGATCGGAATCCCAGACAACGCCACTGCCCGTCCCGTAGGAACCTTCGCTCCCCTGCAGCACAAGTGTCCGTATCCCGACGCTGAACTGCATCCGCCCTCCAGGCAGCATAAACCCGAGAGCCCCGGTATAGACCCCTCTCGGTGAACGTTCCAGTTGCTCAATAAGCTGCATGGAACGGATCTTTGGAGCACCTGTCACTGAACCACAGGGAAACAGCGCAGCAAAAAGCTCGTACAGGCTGCACCGCTCTTTCAACCGACCGGTAACGCTTGAAACCATCTGGTGGAGCGTCGGGTAACTCCGCACCGTAAAAAGGCGGTCAGCCTGCACACTCCCAGGCTGGCAGATACGACCAAGATCATTGCGAAGGAGATCGACAATCATAAGATTTTCAGCCCGGTTCTTGCTGCACTGCGCCAGCCCCTCCCTGAAAGCGCGATCTTCAGCCTCATCCGCCCCGCGAGGCGCCGTCCCCTTCATTGGACAGGTCTCGATCATGCCATCATGCACCTCGAAGAAGAGTTCCGGGGAAAGTGAAAGCACGTAACACCCCTCCCCCAGGTCCATCCATGCACGGTAAGCCTCAGGCTGCCGTCCGCACAGCATCCTGAACAGCTCCCGGGGATCCTGCCTGTCGCACATAAACCTGTTACGACCCGTAAAATTGACCTGGTAGACATCCCCCGACGCTATACGCTCCTTTATACTGGCCAGGGCATCAAGATAGTCTGCTTCAGAGAGTTCGAACTCGAGGTCGAAACGAGACCCTTTTCCAGCAAGCCTGGCATCCCCGGAAGGATCGAGATACTCCGCATCGCGATAGACCCCGAACCATGCCAGGGGCATACCACGATCACTCCCGACATGGCGAAGGTCGAACGATGATGACTCGAATCCATACCCGGCCTCATAGCCTATATACCCCGCAAGGGCATACCCCTGCTCTAAACGCTCCTGCAATCGCCGGAAAAAAGGCCCGATATCATCAAGCCTTTCCAGCCGGATAACCTCAATCAGTTTCGTGAACGAAAGTTCATGGCCCGGTATCAGCCCTGAAAACGCACCGCTGAACCTGAGTTCGCCAGGTTCATGACGAGCACTCATACCTCCTCCAGGTAGGTAAAATCGATCGTACGACCCGTCACCGATTCAAGCCAGGGCTTCATTCGCCTGGCTGCCCATATTTCAATATCGGGTTGCTCGTGCCCTTTCAGTCCCAGCTCAATATGCTTGTCAGCTATCGTTGCCGTAACCGCAGTGATATTACGGCGATGCCCCCGATCGAGGCCATTGGCGATCCTGAGAATCCCGGCAAGGAAATCAACCACCTTACGATGTTTCGGCTTAAGCTGGCGATAAGGCTCATGCTTTTCGGTAGGAGGAGACTTGCGGTGGTAACGGGCTACATTTGCGAGAATGAGAATCTGCTCTGGCGTAAACCCCCGTAACTCACCGTTGAGTATTATGTACTGACTATGCTTGTGATGAGCCGAAATGGAGATCAGCGTACCGATGTTATGCAGGATAGCCGAGTAATAAAGCAGCTCTCTCTCCAGCTCGCCAAAACCGTGCAGCTGCTGCAACTGGTCGAACAGCTGTATAGAAAGTGCTGCAATATGCCCTGAATGCTCCTTGTCCCAATTGCAGCGATAGGCAAGCTCCACCACGCTCTGCTTGCGGATATTGCTTCGCGGAAGCTTTTGCGGCGCATCGAGAGGTGGAGTATCCTGGAGGAAATCAATCACCATACCCTCGCGCAGCGCAGAGTCGGAAATCACCACCTCGTCGATATTGAACAGGTGGAAAATCTGGTTAACCAGGATCAGGCCCGGTACAATAAGGTCTACACGCTTTTCATCCAGGCCGGTCAGCTTTTTGCGTTCTTCCGAATTAAGCGGCATCACCTCACGATACAGCTTCTGGAACTCCTTCCGGGTAAATGAACTGTTGTTGAGCGTTACCTCGGCCGGTCTACCCGAGAGCGGACGGATCATGCGCGCGATATTCTCAGAGGTTCCGGAAGAAGCGATCGCCCGCCTGACACCAAGCCGAGCAGCCCGTTCAACGGATGAATAAAGTTCAGCGGCAAAAAACTGCTCCAGAAGGTGTAACTCGGAGGTCGATACCGGATCGGTCGTAATGAACCGTTCCAGCATTCTTGCCACACCGACCTTGCGGCTTTCTAGATGGTGCACCCGCTCACGGTCTGCAATCACGAACTCGACCGATCCCCCGCCAATGTCAAACAGCAGGTCAGGTGTTTCACCAAAGGCAACCGCATTACGAACACCGTAATAGATAAACTGGGCCTCCTCGATGCCTGAAATAACCCTCACCTTCAGCCCCGTCTCCTCGAACACCCTCCTGATGAAATGGTCACGGTTCTTAGCCTCCCTTATAGCGCTGGTAGCAAACGCGATAATATCGCAGAACGGCACCCCCTGCTGGGAGGCAAGCAACACGAAATGCTTCAGGGTAGCAACACCGTCCTCTATGGCCTTTTCGTTCAGCATCTTGGTCGAAATGCTTCCCCGGCCAATGCAGATCATCTCTTTTACCCGGTCAACCTCAACGATCCCCTTGTCAGGATCGGCCTCCACAATCACCATGTGGAAAGAGTTGGTCCCCAGGTCTATTGCAGCAATTCTTTTGTGTTCAGTCATGGGTGGTACCGATAGGTGGCTGATGCAATGGGGGATAAAATAAAAAAGTTTCGCTGAAAGATCGTCCCACTATTATCAGGATATGCAATGTGCAACTGACGATCAGCAATGTAAACATTCAGAACAGCTTCAAACGTTATACCTGCCCCGAAAGGATGAATGAAGTATTCAATCACGTCACTTCTTGGCATTACGTTCTTTAAGTGTTAATATGAAGCATATAGTCTGGTTTCAAGCACGCCATTATCGCTTGAAACCAGGCTATACGTCCCACCCCCGAATGAACGTTTTGATTGTAGCGGGCCTCTGCTAAAAACCAGAACAGCTGGTTACAGTGAACACAACAAAACGTATAAGCCAAGGATGAAAGTCTAGTCATTGACTGATCTTACTTATATCGAAGATGCTTCATTCCGAAAAAAAACCTGTACAGGGAATACATGCGCATGTTGCCGCCAAGATGCACGGGGAAAGGGATATCATGATGTTTCTGCTTTCTACCGCTAATGACTTGATGGGGTGTGCCGTTGAGAAGATCGATCTCATTCTGAATGATGCCCTGCTTGGGTTCAGCCGCTATATCGCTGCTGACAGAGCTGCACTATACATGCTCGACGGAACGCAGGAACACCTACAGATGCACCATGAATGGTGCCGACAGGGGATATCACCTCACTTGCGGCAGTGTCGTACTCTAGCACTTGACTCTCTCCCTGTAATGGCAGAACTGCTGCAGCAAGACGGTGCCGTCAGCATTGTCAACGTGGCTGATGTAGCGGAAAACCCCATACAGGAACTGTGGTTCACGCAGGGTATCGAGACACTGCTTCTGATGCCACTATGGAGAGATCAGAAACCTATCGGCATGGTGTTTTTCGAATTCATGCACGAGTACGCCGGCATGTCAGAGTTCACCAGTCAGATGTTGCCGATTTTTGTTCAGATGACTGGCAACGCCATCGGCAGAAAATCGATTAAAAATCTAGGTGAAAGTCCTGGTGATTCATCGAAAGAAATGTGCGCACAGGATTTCAATTATGCGGAACTGATCCATCCTCACGATCTGGAGTTCGTTGCAGCACAAAAAGAATCCGAAATGGAATCGACAGCATACCAGAAGCGGTTGCAACAGGTTATTGATGGTACTCGTGCAGGTATCTGGCAGTGGAATGTGCAAACTGGTGAAACATGGTTCAATGAACACTGGGCCAACATGGTTGGCTATACTCTTGATGAACTCAGGCCATTAAGTATCGATACCTGGGTGCAACTGGCGCATCCTCTTGATCTGGAAGAAAGCCATCGCCTGCTGCAACAGCATTTCAGTGGAAAACTTGACTATTACGAATTTGAAAGTCGTATGCAGCATAAAGATGGTCACTGGATATGGGTGATGGACCGTGGCCAGGTGACAACATGGACTGACGATGGCAAACCATTGCTCATGAGCGGAACGCATATGGATATCACCGAAAAAAGGGAAGTTGAAGAAAAATTACGAGAAAAAACAAACGAACTGGAAGCGCTTTATAAAGGACTTAACGATGCTGTGATTATAGCTGATATTGAAACCAGAAAAGTCGTAAGCTGTAATGCTGTTGCTGAAAAACTGATCGGCAAGAGTGCCGATGAAATCCTCTACACAACGATCGAGGAGCTTCATCCCTCAGATATTCTTGAGCAGACACGCTTTCGTTTCAACCTGCAAGCCCTGGGCCTGATGAAAATCGTGGAAACGGAAATCCTCGCCAGGAACGACAAGCGAATTCCCGTAACGATAAGTTCTTCCATCATTGAATATCACGGCCGACAGTGCCTTATGCGGGTTGTGCAGGATATTTCTGAACTCAAGGATGCTGCAGAGAAAAACAGGCGGCTGCAACAACAGCTGGAAAACGCAAAAAAACTCGAAACGCTAGGCGTTCTTGCAGGAGGAATCGCTCACAATTTCAATAATATTCTTACCCCGATTATCGGGTTTACTGAGCTGGCAAAGGCGCAGCTGCCTGAACAATCACCTGCTATAGCTGCAGACCTGGATATCGTGTTAAAGTCGGCAGAACGAGCTCGAAAACTGGTCAGGCAGATGATGGCATTCAGCCGTCAGGCACCACCAGAAATGAAAAGACAGAAGCTCAAGCCAATTATCCGGGAAAGCCTGCTGTTTCTCAAGGAATCTCTATTCTCATCCATCGCCATCACCAAAAGAACTAAAGAATTTGATGAGATAGTCAATTGCGATGCCGGTCAAATACAGCAGGTTGTAATGAACCTCTGTACCAATTCCGAACATGCAATGGAGAGCAACAAGGGGAAATTGTTAGTCGACCTGAAGAAAATATACCTCAAGAAACCTGTAAAAATGGCTTTAGGCTCACTGCAAGCCGGACAGTGGTACGCTTTACTGAGAGTTTGTGATATGGGCAAGGGAATGACGAAAAACGAGCAGAAAAAGATTTTCGACCCATTCTATACGACGAAAGAGACCGGCAAGGGCACCGGCCTGGGCCTGTCTATTGCATACGGTATCATAAAAGCTCATGAGGGAGTCATTAATATCGTAAGCCGAAAAGATCGAGGTACCATCGTTTCAGTCTACCTCCCCATCGCCCATTAAGGTAACCTTACCGAAGCGAATATGTTCACCATTTTCGGATTGTAAGCACCAGTCAACACAAAGATTTGTCCCGAACAGCGAAGAATCCTCGCACTATATGTTTCGTGTTGCTTATCTTGTGGGCATTCGACCTCAACTAAAGAGACAGAGCATCATGCCCCAGCCTGGACGACACACCTCTGAAGGTGCGAGCTTCACAGCTGAAATCGCCCGTAAAGCCATACACCTCTCGTCACTCTCCATAGCGGTCATCTACTGCCATATAGAGCGTGAACTCGCCCTCATCCTGCTCATCCCGATCTTTGCAGGCTTCTTCCTCGTTGACCTGGCAAAAAACGTCATTCCTCCTATAGCCGAGTGGTATCACCGGACATTCAGTGCCATGCTGCGGGAACACGAGCTCCAGAAAGAGCGTCTCCATTTCAACGGAGCAACCTATATCACGCTCTCGGCACTGCTTCTTGTCTTCTTTTTCCCCAAGATCATCGCTATCACGGCGTTCTCGCTTGTCGCTGTCTCTGACACGGTTGCAGCCCTTGCCGGAAAAAAATTCGGCCGTCACAGGATCTGGGACAAAAGCCTCGAAGGAAGCGCTGGATTCCTCGTTTCAGCACTCATGATCATCTTCATTGTCCCAAAGCTCAACCCGGCAGCAGGCATCGTCATGGCTATCACCGCGACAGTTGTCGAAGCCATTCCATGGAGAATAGGCTGGTTCAAGGTCGATGACAACCTCACCATTCCCCTGGCAAGTGCACTGGCAGGCTACCTTGTCTACCTCGTCCTGATGCCCTCCGCTCTTGCTGAACTTACTTCCTGCCCATGAAGACTGTACTGACCTCATCACCGGAAGAAGCAGCCGGGTACATCAACCGGGGTGGCCTTGTCGCCTTCCCTACGGAAACCGTCTACGGACTTGGAGCAGATATCACCTCGGAAGGTGCGCTTGCAGGGATCTTCAAGGCTAAAGGTCGCCCGTCCGACAACCCTCTCATCGTGCATATATCCAGCCCTGCACGAATAGGGGAAGTTGCTGCCACTGTAACGCCGGAAGCAGAACAGCTGATCGAACGGTTCTTCCCTGGCCCCCTTACGCTGATTCTCCCCCGGCAACGGTGGATCAGTGATCTCGTTACCGCCGGAAAGTCAACCGTCGGCGTCCGCTGCCCCGGCAATGCCATTACCAGGGAATTCCTCTCCTGCTGTACCCACCCCGTAGCAGCCCCATCAGCCAACATCTCGGGCAGGCCGAGCTCTACCGACTGGCATGCTGTGCAGCACGACCTCCAGGGAAGAATTGACTGCATTCTCAAGGGAAGCTCGAGCGCCATAGGCCTTGAATCCACGATTGTCGACTGCTCGTCGCCCCACCCCATACTGCTCAGGCAGGGAGCGATCAGCCTTGAAACCCTGCGCGAGGTGCTCCCCTCTCTCCAGGCCAGCACCAGGCATATCCCGGGCAAGGCCCCACGGAGCCCCGGCCAGAAATACCCCCATTACGCCCCCAGGGCACAGGTCATGCTGTTCGACAACGATGCAGCGCACACAACAGCTGTTCCGGAAAACGCAGCCTATATCGGGATAGGCATGGCGCCGGAAGGGTTCCGCAAGGTACTCCAGTGCCCCGACCTCGACAGCTACGCTCACACCCTTTTTCGTTTTTTCAGGGAGTGCGACCATGAGGGTATCGGCACCATATACTGCCAGCGCCCACCCTCATCAGGCATCGGCAGGGCACTCTACGACAGGATCGAACGGGCAGCCGAACCCCGCTGAACCCTGAAGAACATCCCTACAGTTTCACGATACACCCCAGGTGCCACGATGCAGGCGAAGAACCGGGCCTGAGATCGTAACCGCTGCTGTAATCATCACGGTCATCGTACCAGGCTTTCTCGAACTTGCCCGACAGCTGTACAACCCGGGCTAGCTTCCAGTTCAGCACCACGAACATCGAACGCCCCTTACCATAGTAACTCTGCAGGTTGAAGACGAACGGAAGGTCATCTTCATAGGCATAGACCGCTGCATCGTAGCCATCAGTATTGAACAGGGTGAACCTGCCCTTGAGACTCAATCCCCCACTTTTCAAGGCAGCCTGCGTAAACAAAAGACGCCCGAAATAAAGCTCGTCCGCAGAAGGGAACTCAGCCCGTACCTGCTTGAACTCCCCACGCGTTTTCAGGCTGAGCCACCTTGCCAGGCGCGCCTCAAGCTCAAGCCTGTAGCGATTGGTCACATAAGGTACCGCGGTATAGTATTCCAGTTCCTCCTCTAGCTTTTCCTCCCGTTCCTTGTCCTGGCGGAGAACCATAAGATCCCATGCAACCGAAGAAACCGGCTTCCATGCAACCGTCACTTTCACCTCATCCCCGCTGGTAGACAACCCGTAGTTGCTCCCTGCAGCAGGGAACCTGAACATATCGTAACTCGCACCAACCTGGAGGTTCCTGAGTACCTTAGCCTTCAGGCCGGTATAATACCCTTCCTCGTTAGCAGCATCATCCCCACGCTCGGCAAACGCGGACGCAAACGGAGAGTAATAGTCCCTGTGGTAATCACGTACAGACACAACCGACTCGACTCCCGGAGCTATCGGGAACCCGGAACCCGCAATCCATGACACGGGCATTCCACTGCCAGCCCTGGCCACCTCACCGAAAACATTCGCCTCCCCTACGAGAAGGGAAACGTCAACACTCATGCCATCCTGCCACCCCTCTTCACCGCCGGCATCCTCCAGCGGCAGGTCATAGCGGTACCTGAGCATGTTCAGGCCTGCCGATCCCCAAAGAGCACCTCCCCCGAACCGGTAGCGCACTGCACCGCCATACACACGTTCACCGACATTGTCATCATGCAACAGTTCACTTTCCGTCCGATGGTAGCCACTTGTCCTGAGTGTCGTCACCATGCCATTATCCACTGATGCATCCACACGGTTGCTGGAATAGAAACCCATCAGGTCGAAACGTCCCGGTGACACCATGGCGCCAACCCCCTGCATGAAGCCGTATTCAGCTGCTGAAGAGTAGGGTTTTACCATCGCGCCCCTCAAGGCGACACCCAGCGGATCTACCCCCTTCGACAGGTATCGCCCCTGTCCCAGGAGCAGCCCCTGGCCTGTACTCACCTTGTAGTTCCCTGCAACAAGCTGCCGAAGCGTCCCTTCTGTTTTCAGGCCAATGGAGAGTGAACTGAAATCAGCAATGTCCTCCTCCCCTATATCCTTCTCGATAACACCATACACACCCAGCCCTCCATACGTAACGTCGAGCCGGTTATAGAGCTTGTCATTGCTGCCGGCATACTTGTCGATCGTGATCCCCCGGCGCTCAGGATCCTCTGCAGACCAGCGGGAAATCGCCCGTACAGAAAGCCTGTCAGCCTTTTTCGGCTGCGGTGCGTCAACAGGAACAGAAAAATCCAGGAAAGGAGCGATGAGTGCTGCCGTCTCCTGCCCAACCAGCAGGGCAAGGTCGGTCTCGTTCCGCAATGGACCTGTCTCCTTCGTATGCACACTGATACGGCGAATCTCCACGACAGAAAGAAACGGCAAGCCGAGAAGCTCCTCTTCGGAAGCGGTATTGACAGGAATTCTATGCTCACGCAGCACCGCAAGTTCCTCAAGAAGCTCCTCAGCCTCGCCCGGAGAGTCGCTACGGTCAATAAGGGCACCAAGGTCATCGGCGGCAGAACCACTGGAAGGGATGAAAAGAAAAAGTGCAAGCAAAAGCGCCGCAACAGGCCTGTGCTGACGGGTCTTGCAAAAGGTATGATATTTCATAAAGCGGGGAGCTTTTTACAGGGTTAAAAAAACTCATCAGGGAGCGCACAGTCGCTGCAGCTCGTCAACCTCCTTCTCGGTAAGGTATCGCCATTCACCACGCTTGAGGCGGCCGGCAGCAAGGCCCGCATAGGAGACACGGTCAAGACGCCGGACATCGTAACCGAGCGACCAGAACATGCGGCGGACCTGGTGGTTTTTGCCCTCATGCAGCGTCACGAGCACCTGCTCACCATCACCGAGGATTTTGGCCTTGCAGGGGCTCACCTTTTCACCGGTATCGTTAAGGCGCATGCCACCGGTAAGCTTGCCGAGATCCCGGGGGGAAAACGGTTTATCAAGCCAGGCAAGGTACTCCTTGAGTACACCCGACGAAGGGTGCATCAGCTTGTGGGCAAGCTCACCATCGTTGGTCAGCAGCAACAACCCGGTACTCTTGCGGTCGAGCCGGCCGACAGGAAAGACCCGTTCCCGGACAGCAACGAGATCCATCACGGTCTGGCGTTCCTTCTCGTCACGATTGGTGGTAATGTAATTCTTCGGCTTGTTGAGCAGGATGTAGACCTTCCGCTCCTCGGGAAGTGCAAGCATGCTTCCGCGGACCACAACCTCGTCCTGGCCGGGCACAACCTTTGCGCCGGCTTCTCTCACCACACGTCCGTTGATCATAACCTCACCCGACGCGACAAGCCTGTCAGCCTCACGGCGTGAAGCCACACCACACAGGGCAAGGTATTTATTGATCCGTACCGACGCCTCCTGCGGCTCCGTTCTCTGCATCCTTGTTTTCACTATCCTCGTCACTCCTCTCATTTACTGATGTAAGGTACTCACGTACCTCCTCGTCCTCAACAAGTTCCTTTATTTCCCGCAGCTTGGGAAGATCCTGCAGCGACTGCAGGCCAAAAAGATCCAGAAACTCCACCGTTGTCCCGTACAAAAGCGGCTTACCAACCGTCCGGGCTCGCCCCCTCACATCGATCAACCCCCGCTCGAGCAGGCGGGAAATTGCATAATCCGGACTCACTCCCCGTATGCGCAGTATCTCGGAACGGCTGACCGGCTGGCGATAGGCAATAACGGCAAGCACCTCCAGCACCGACTGAGACAGTGTCCGACGTACCCTGGGAGCAACCATTTTCGAGAGCAGGGGAGCAAAAGAGGGCTCTGTCATGAAACGGTACCCCTCAGCAATACGCGCAATCCGGAAAGCACGACCCGACTCCTCGTACTCGGCATTGAGCCTGTCTACAATACCCTCCAGCCGTTCTGCATCAAGTGCCTCTTCGAGCACCTGCATGAGCGTTCTTGCAGTCACCGCCTCCTCCGAAGCAAAAATGACCGCCTCTACCTTCTGTTCAATCGTGGGCTCACGCCCTGTCATGAAGAGCAGCAGTTACGCCGCATCTCGGCTGTGGAAAACACCTTATCTATATCCATATTCTGCTCATAGTTGTACCAGAGCTTCTGGCATGGGAAATTGCTCTCGTAAAGCGCCTTGCCAACAATAACTGAATCAACCCCGTACTGCTCGAGAGTCTGCAGCTTCCGGAGGTCTTCCGAGCTGGTAACACCGCCCGACGCAGTAACCTTCATACCGGCCTTCATGGCAAACCGTTTCGTACTTTCATACCCGACTCCCTGCATCATGCCGTCGCACGAGATATCGGTATAGATAATCCTCTGCACACCGAGCTTCTTCATTTCAAGTGCAAGCTCGTAATCCTGCATTGTGCTGCTTTCCGTCCACCCCTTGATCTTCGGGATACCGTTTTCTGCATCGATACCCACAACGATCTGCGATGGGGAGAACTTCTTGAGCAGCTCCTCGACCAGTTCCGGATTGGTCACGGCAGCCGAGCCGATAACCACCCTTGCCACACCAATGCCAAGGTACTTTTCCACATCCTCGAAACTCCTGATACCACCGCCCACCTGTACAGGAATATCGAGCGTCGAGACAATCTCGCGGATCTTTTCAAAATTCACCATGCTGCCAGACAGCGCTGCATCGAGGTCAACCACATGGATCATCTTGGCATTCTGCTTTCGCCAGATAATTGCCATATCACAGGGATTGTCCAGGTAGATTTTCTGCTGGCCGAAATCACCCCTGGTCAACCGTACGCACTTACCGTCTTTAATATCAATCGCTGGAATAATCAACATAACCGCTTTCTCCAGAACCGTTTAACACTTCGCAAAATTCTTCAGCACCTGTAATCCAACTTCCGAACTCTTTTCCGGATGGAACTGTACAGCGAAAATACCATTTTTTTCTATGGCCGAACAGAAGTTTTTTCCCGCGAAAAAAGTCCGGGCGAGAATGTCTTCCTCACAGCGGGGAGCACAGTAGTAGGAATGGACGAAATAGAAATAGCTATGGTCCTCAACCCCCTTGAACAGCTCTGAATCATGGGCGAAATCCACGGTATTCCACCCAATCTGGGGCACTTTCTCAAGTGATTCGTCAAACCGGAGTACATCCCCCTCAACAAGATCGAGCCCCTCATGGGCTCCCATCTCCTCACTTTTCGTCATAAACAGCTGCATCCCGAGGCAGATACCAAGCACGTGGCCGCCCTTATCGACATGTTCCTTGATGGCATTGTCGAACCCGGCATTCCTGAATGCAGTGGCAGCAGGGCCGAACGCCCCGACACCAGGCACAACCACCTTCCTGTGACCGGCAAGCCGGGCAGGATCGTTGCTTACCTCGGTATTGACCCCGAGATACGAAAATGCCTTCTGAACTGAATGGAGGTTTCCTGCTCCATAATCCGCAATAAATACCATGGCGTAACACTCGCTGTTAATATGCTGGGGACGAAGAGAAGGGTTTTATATTACTTATGAATTAAGTATTATAAAACTTTTGACCTCCCCGAAATTTGACCGGTTATACATTTTTCACCAATCGAAATCCGAAGTACGATGTTTAAAATCGTCTCAGCACAATTTTTAGCGGAAAATATCAAAAAATTTGAAATTGAAGCACCGCGTATAGCAAAAAAACGGAAAGCCGGCCAGTTCATCATGCTGCGTATCGGCACCAAAGGCGAACGTATACCGCTCACTATTGCTGACTCCAATCCCGATAAAGGCACCATCACTATCATAGCCCAGGGAGCAGGCAGAACCACGCATGAACTCAATCAGAAAGAAGCAGGCGACCTCATCGACGATATTGTCGGCCCGCTCGGCACACCATCGCACATAGAAAACTTTGGCACGGCCGTCAGCATCGGCGGCGGCGTAGGCACCGCCATAGCCTATCCAACTGCCGTCGCACTCAAGGAAGCAGGCAACCACGTCATCACCATCAACGGCGCACGCTCGAAAGACATGGTACTGCTCGAAGATGAAATGAAGTCTGTCAGTGACGAAGCCTACATCACCACCGATGACGGGTCCTACGGGTTCCACGGCTTTGTCACCCAGAAGCTGCAGGAGCTTATCGACAGCGGCAAAAAGATAGACTACGTCCTAGCCATCGGGCCTATTCCCATGATGAAAGCTGTTGCAGACGTCACCCGTCCATACGGCATCAAGACCGTTGTCAGCCTCAACCCCATCATGGTAGACGGCACCGGAATGTGTGGTGGCTGCAGGGTTACCGTAGGTGATGAAATCAAGTTTGCCTGCGTCGATGGACCTGAATTCGACGCCCACCTGGTCGACTTTACCAACCTGAACGATCGCAACAGGATTTACGGCAAAGAGGAAGCAGCATCCGATGAATCGTTCAAGCACCGCTGCCACCTCGAAGGGAATCACTGAGCGGACACCCGAAAAAAACAACAGCAACAACGCACCCCGTCGTGCCTGCCAGAACAACTGCAGGCACGAGCCACGGGCATGCATGACGACAATCATAAAGAGACGTACACCATGGACAATAAAACCATAACCACGAAAGAACGCCTCGCGATACCACGCCAGGAAATGCCCGCCCAGGACCCCAACGAAAGGGTCAGGAATTTCAAGGAGGTCAACCTCGGCTATACCGCCGAACTGGCACAGCAGGAAGCTATGCGCTGCATCCAGTGCAAGGACCCGGTCTGCATCAAAGGGTGCCCTGTCAACATCAAGATCGACGAGTTCATCCACCTCGTCGCAGAAGGTGACTTCCTCGGTGCCGCCAGGAAAATCAAGGAAGACAACGTACTCCCGGCTATCTGCGGCAGAGTATGCCCCCAGGAAGACCAGTGCGAAAAAGAGTGCGTGCTGTCGAAAAAGCACAAACCTGTAGCTATCGGCAACCTCGAACGCTTCGTCGCCGACTACGAGCGGGAAACCGGCAACGTCAAGGTCCCGACAGTCAAGGCAGCTACAGGCAAGAAAGTCGCTGTCATCGGCAGCGGTCCTGCAGGACTCAGTTGCGCAAACGACCTAGCCCAGATGGGTCACGAAGTCGTCGTTTTCGAAGCCCTGCATGAGCTTGGCGGCGTTCTCATGTACGGCGTCCCTGAATTCAGGCTTCCCAAGGAGATCGTGCAGCAGGAAATCGACGTTCTCAGGGAGATGGGAGTCACCTTCCAGACAGACGTTGTCGTCGGCCGTTCGGTCACCATCGACGAACTCATTGAAGAAGATGGGTTCCACGCTGTCTTCATCGGTGTAGGTGCAGGACTTCCCTGGTTCATGGGTATCCCCGGAGAAAACCTTGTCGGCGTTCTTTCCGCCAACGAATTCCTCACCAGGGTCAACCTGATGAAAGCCTACGACTTCCCGGAAAGCGACACCCCGGTCTTCGACTGCAAAGGCAAGAACGTCGCCGTCTTCGGCGGTGGCAATACCGCCATGGATGCCGTCAGGACAGCCAAAAGGCTTGGTGCGGAACATGCCTATATTGTCTATCGTCGTTCGGAAGCTGAAATGCCTGCACGAGTAGAAGAGATCCACCATGCCAAGCAGGAAGGGATCGAGTTCCTGCTCCTGCAAAACCCTGTAGAATTCCAGGGGGACGACCGCCACTGGCTTACCGGTGTCAAGTGCGTAAAAATGGAACTGGGGGAACCAGATGATTCAGGCAGGCGCAGGCCGGTCGCCATCGAAGGCTCCGAATACATTCTCCCGATCGATATGGCGGTTATATCCATCGGCAACGGTTCGAACCCGCTCATCAAGCAGACCACACCCGACATCGAAGTCAGTAAACGAGAGACCATTGTCGTCGACGTCAACACCATGGCAACCTCGAAGGAGAACGTCTATGCAGGTGGCGATATCGTTACCGGTGGCGCAACGGTGATCCTCGCCATGGGCGCAGGAAGGACTGCAGCAAAAGCAATCAACGAAAAACTCATGGGAACCGCCCAGTCTTACAATGAATGGTAGGTAGCTGCCCGCAGCATCCTTAACCGCAACGCCAGCCCCGGAAGCTCAGGGCTGGCGTTTTGCTTTCCCGCCAGAAACCTGCGCCCTGGCACGCTCCTCCAGAAGCCCCGACATCAGCCGGTCACACAGTTTCACCGTCACCTGCGGCACCTCGCCCTCCAGCTTCACATCGAACACCGTCACCTCGAACAGGTCGGTTTTCTGTATCATGCCCGGAAGGTTGGAAATCCTTGTCTCCACCCCCAGGAAGCTCAATGGCAGCAGGCACTTGGCATGGAAAGGATTACTGAGGAATATACCGTAAGGCTTGACGGCAATCACCGACCCTGTAAACACCTCCCCCTTCTGTGGCAGGCGTACACCAGGCTCCGCTGTGTCCACCCGTTCACCCTGCCTGCCGCCATCAGGAATAGAGGCAGCTGCATCATGGACCAGCTCGATACGTGAACGGATATCTGCAACATCATGACATGCAGTCCCGGGCTCCTCCCAGAGCTCCCTCGAACAAAGCCCCCGTGTGGAATACACCTCCACTTCCTTGCCCATCTCCTTCAGGGCACGGATCAAGGGAAGGAAATCGCTGTCGCCAGACATCAGGATAAACAGGTCGTAAGACGACACAAGCCTCATCGCATCAACCACAAGTTCAACATCGAGGTTACCCTTCATGACCACCTCCCCTGTTTCCCGGTTCACGATCCTCTTGACCGGTTTAGCGACAATCCCATACCCGTTAGCCTGGAGCATGCGATAAAAAGCAGCCTGCTCAGGCGTCGTTTCGCCAGACTCGGGAACGTAGTACCTGGCCTCTACACTATCACTGAATCCCATGAAAAAGGACATCAGCCTGGAGAAGTCAATCTGCCACCCCAGGTGGCGCTGGGAATAAAAAATGTTGGCACCATCAATAAATACTCCGGTCCGTCGCCTTTTCTGCATCATACATGGTTGTTTTCAGTTACCCGTCACATATAACCCCTAGAGCATCATCGCCCAGAGTGGCAACGTCATAAAAGAGAGAAGGATCCCTCCTGCCACAAGCATATTGGCAAGCCCGGGCTCGATTCCATACTGCTCAGCCACAATCCCTGCCGTAATCATCGGAGGCATGGCCGCCTCGAAAAGGGTCACCTCCACAGCAATACCTTCCAGGCCAAACATGCCCCTATAGAGCAGCATCAGGAGAAACGGCGCAAGGGCAAGCTTGAAAAGAAGGCCTGAAAAAAGGGCCGGGCGATGAAGGCCGCCTCCGCCGGCATGCAGCTGTAACCCGACAGAAACAAGAGCAAGCGGCGCAAGTGTATCGCCCAGGCGTTGAAGTAAAGCAACAAGCCACAGGGGATACTCGAACGGCAACAACCCCAACGCGATAACCATCGCGATAAACGGCGGAAACGACACAATCCTCGTAAGAATATCACGGGCCGAAGGCCTGCCTCCCGAATAGATCCCGGCCACGGTAATCCCTGCAATGGACAGCACCAGGAACGACCCCAGCTGATCAACAACAATGCCGTGCACAAGTGCCTCGCGACCATAAAACGCCTCGATCATAGGAAGCCCTACAAACGAAGTATTCCCCAGCCCCGCACAGAGTATCAGGACCCCTGTCACCGAACGGGTAAAATGCAACACCCTTCCCAGCAGCAGGAAAAACAGTACAGCAAGCCCGAAATGCAGCCACGGCATAGCCACCATGAACAGCATATCTGCGCCCAACCTGAGTTCATGGATATGAAGCAGGGTAATGGCCGGCAGCGAAATCGTGATAATGAAACTGTTCAGCACCGAAGCACTCCCCTCCGGCATCCGGCCGCTCTTCCTCAAGAGCACCCCCGCCAGGAAACAGACAAGCAACAACACAAGATTATACATACGCTCCTTAATTACTCACAACGTCTCCAATCTTAGCCGCAAGATATTCCGCAAACGCCTCGGAATCGTTGACACACGGAATGAACCCCACATGATCCAGGCAGCTCGCCTCCACATGCTCTCTGGCATTGATCACCGTTTCAGTACCATCAGAAAAATAGCCGCAGTTGAACAGCTCCACAGAACCTACGCCATCCCTGCACAACGCACCAAGCAGCTCCTGGAGCGACGGACTGCTCCAGGTTCCCCCCACGTCGTGATTGAGATACGCCACCTCAACCCGTCCGTAGGTATTGCGCGGATCCTCCAGCACTGCCTGGCGAAGGGCAGCAGCCATGTCGGCCATCTCCTTCGCCCCGGTATGGAATCCCGGTATTCTGCCTTTTGCGTCAAGCTCGAGGGTACCGTGAAATGCAAGCACCAGTGTTGAGCCGGGTTCGGCAGCACCATGCAGAAACAGATGGTCAAGGTACACCCGGTGCAGCCCGGCATCTTTCCAGAAGCCAGAGATCACCTGTGCACAAGGCCGTCCAGGCAAGGGGGTTGAACGCCCGGCAAGCAGCTGCAGGCTGCCTGACATCAGGCGATTGTCTACCGGCGACATAGGCACAAGCAACTGCAGGTCATAGTCCCTGGTCTCGCCGAAAACCTCTTCGACAAACGGAGGGGTAACGAAAAATGAAGGCCGCACATCGAACCGCACCCCGTTACGCTGCCGGTTCAGTTTTTCAGCAAGCATCTCCGCCTGCTTGCGTGTAATCGCGTTCTGGGGCGAACGGAAACCTGTCCTGCGAAACTGCACAGAATTCTTTACCCCACCAACAAGGGAGATCATGAACTGCAGCGCCAAAGGCAGGCGCATAACCTCTCCGGCATGGGATAAGGTATGGCGGATCATGGAGAAATTATCGACAAAACCTGCGGTTTCAGCCTCGCCATGCGCAGCAAGCAGCACCGCTATACGTTGCTCTTTCATACATCATCAAGCTTCCGGTAACGAGCCTCCATTCCCTCTTTCAGAGTCTCCGGAGGCTGGATCACGCAGAGTTCCCCAGCCTCAACCCCCTCCCTGACCTGGATATAATCGAGATCCCCGGCCCCGGGCACAATGCGCTGCCTGACAAGTCGCCCCTCGCGAACCACCCAGGTATAGAAGACCTGCCGTTCCTCGAACACAGCGATCCTCGGCAGAAGGAGAGCATCATCGATAGTATCATACACAATATTGGCTGTTGCCGTCATCCCGACCTGAAGCCCCTCGAACCCCTCGGCAAGCTCGAGAAACACCCTCGAAGTCTTGGTCACACGGTCCGTTTTCGGCACAATCCTTGCAACCTTCGCAGAAAACCGTTCCGCAGGCAGGGCATCGAACGCTACTGTCGCGTCCTGTCCTACCTGCACCTTTGGCACGTCCAGCTCGTCGATGTCAACCGAAACCACATAACTGTGAGGATCGATCACCGTCGCCACAAGAGTGTTCCCTGGCAGGTAATCCCCCTGCCGTGCATCGAGGAACCCGATAACGCCATCGATCGGTGCGGAAACCGACACCTTTTCAAGATCCTCCTCCCTGGAAAGCAGCTCAAGCCGTCTCTGCTCAACCGATTTCATCACTTCCACATACTCCTGCTCTCCCTCGTCCAGTGCCTGGCGGGTCACAGCTCCGGCAGCAAAGAGGTTTCGTGTCCGCTCGAGCCGTCGACTGACCTCCCTCACTTTTGATTCCGCTGATCGCAATGCAGCACGAGCATCCCTCACAGCAATACCCGGCTGGGCAGTATCGAGACTGATAATACCATCACCCCTCCTGACACTCGCACCCTCCTGCACAAGCACCTTGCCTACACTGCCGGACATCTCGGTCCTGAGGTCTGCCATATGGTCGGCGTCAACATACCCCGTAGCATAGACCGCCTGCACCAGTTGCATACGCTCCACCCTTCGGACCTCCACATCGGCCACATTGCCCCGTGTAATGAGGAAAACCACCGACACGGCAAACAACAGGCCGATGGCGATGGTATACCGTGTAAAAAACCTGTCTACATTCTTCATAGCTGCAAGTAAGGCATTTCAACGAAGGTGAGAAAGTTATTGGTTTTTAAATAATTTTCTCAATCTTTAAAAACAGTTATCTATATACTAATAATCTACCCTATCGATGAGCGAGAACCAAGATTTGCAGAAAAGCTTCCTTGATACCGTGAAGTTCGACGATAACGGCCTGATACCGGCCATCGTACAGGACCATGAAACCGGGAAAGTATTGATGATGGCCTGGATGAACCGCCAGAGCCTTGAAATGACACTTGAGCGCAAAAAAGCATGCTACTGGAGCCGCAGCCGCCAGAAACTCTGGCTGAAAGGCGAATCCTCCGGCAACATGCAGGACGTACACGACATTCTCATAGACTGCGACGGCGACACCCTGCTGCTCAAGGTTTCCCAGACAGGCGGAGCCTGCCACATGGGCTACCACTCCTGCTTCTACAGGAAAGCCAAGGAAGACAACTCCATGGAAATCTGTGACACCCTGATGTTCAACCCGGATGAGGTCTATGGAAAAAAGAACTGACAACATGCCATTGAACGCAAAAGAAACCGCAAAAACGCTGTTCAGTTCAAAATCGCACGCCTCGATACAGCACATGTTCGACGAAGTCGCCCCAACCTACGACTTCCTCAATCATCTTCTGAGCCTTGGCATAGATAACTACTGGCGCAGCTGCGCTGCAAAAACAGCCCGCAAGCTCACGGCCTCGGTACCGGCTCCGTCAATACTCGACGTAGCAACCGGTACCGGCGACCTGGCAAACGCCATGTCGAAACTTCCGGGAGCAAAAGTCACCGGTATGGATCTGTCCCCTGAAATGCTCACCATAGCCAGGGGAAAATATCCCGGTATTTCGTTTACACAGGGCTATGCTGAAAAACTTGACTTCAAGGATGCTTCGTTTGATATCGTCAGTGCAGGGTTCGGCGCCAGGAACTTCGAGGACCTGTTGCAGGGTCTCAAGGAGTTCAGACGGGTACTCAAACCCGGAGGCCACGCCCTCATCATCGAACCGATGATTCCGCGCAACATCCTCATGAAAAAGCTCTACCTCGTCTATTTCAAGAAAGTGCTGCCAAAAATTGCCAGCATGTTCAGCCGATCGAGCTTTGCCTACGACTACCTCCCGCATTCGGTAGAATCGTTCCCCCAGGATGACACCTTCACGGCAATCCTTCGCGAAGCAGGGTTCAGCACAGCCGGATTCAAGCCGATGACCTTCGAGACATCGATCCTCTACATCGCAAAGAAATAAGGGAACCTGCGCTTCACTGCCATATGGACAAGACTGGCGACAACACCAAACGTCGCCAGTCCCCCTATATCGGCAGCAATGTCAAGCAATGAAAATGAACGGAACGACAGGAAAAACTGTACCACTTCGATAGCGACTCCGTACAGTGCCAGCCAGGCAGCAGGCACCATGTAGCGTGTGTCGGGAAAAGAGAAACGCGCAAGCATCCCGAACACGAAAAACGCCGCAGCATGCATGATCTTGTCCCCCGACGGCACGTCACAGGTCATCATAGGCTTCGGCACCAGCATCTGCATCGTCGCAAATGCCAGGGCCAGCACGAAAAGTATTCTCGACACCGTAACGCCACCCCTGCAAACGGGGCTATCAGAGCATTTTTTCAAAATCATCCTCCGTTACAACCTTCACGCCAAGCTTCCCGGCCTTCTGCAGCTTGCTTCCTGCATCCCTGCCTACAACCAGCAAATCCGTTTTCTTGCTGATCGACTTTACCTCCCGGCCTCCCCGCTCTTCCACAAGGGCAGCAGCCTCCTGGCGGGTATGCCGCTCAAGTGTCCCGGTAAAAAGCACACTCATACCCTCGAAATTACGATTCACGAGCCCTGCCGGAGCCTCAGCCTCGAAATGAAGACCTGCATCACGCAGTTTCCGGAGCAAAGCCCCGGTGCGAGACGAGCCAAAATATTCCTCTATGCTCTCGGCAATCACCGGTCCGATATCGGCCACCGCAGCAAGCTCCTCACGCCCTGCCCCGGAAAGCTCTTCGATAGAGGGGTATGCAGCCGCCAGTTCCCTGGCAGTAGCCAGGCCCACATGCCTGATACCGAGTGCAAACAGAACCCGTTCATACGGCTGCTTCCTGCTGGCATCGAGTGCAGCGAGAAGATTAGCGGCAGAACGCTCCCCCATCCGGTCAAGCCCGGCAAGCTCTTCTTTTGTCAGTGTATAGAGATCACCGGGATCCGCTGCAAGCCCCCTCGAAACAAGCTGCTCAACCAGCGCCTTTCCAAGGCTCTTGATATCCATCGCGTTACGCGAGGCAAAATGAAGGATCCGCGCTCGCTGCTGCGCCTGGCACCCCTCCTCGTTCGGACAGTACCAGTTCACCTCTTCCTCCCGCCTTTCAAGCGGGGTCCCGCAGGATGGACAGGTGCGAGGTACCTCTATCGGAAGGCTCTCGGCAGCTCTTTTTTCAACCAGCACACGGATCACCTTGGGAATAATCTCTCCCGACTTCTCGATCACCACATGGTCACCGATCCTGGCATCGAGGCGGCTGATTTCATCGAAGTTATGCAACGTAGAGCGCGACACCGTTGTCCCCGCAAGGCTTACCGGCTCGAGTTCAGCTACAGGAGTAATGGTCCCGAGCCTCCCAACCTGGAACACGACATCCCTGATCACCGTTTCAGCCTGCTCAGCCGGATACTTGTACGCTATAGCCCACCTCGGACTTTTCGACGTTGCTCCGAGCTCCTGCCAGTAGCGTGACTCATCGAGCTTCAACACGATACCGTCAATCTCGTAGGGCAACTCGGCACGGCGCTCCCCCCACTCATCAATAAACGACCGGATCTCCTCCAGGCTAACGCATAACCTGTAGTGACCGCCAGTAAAAAATCCTGCATCTTCAAGGCATCCAAGCCGCTCCATATGCCGGAGCCCCTCGAACGCCTCACCTTTGAGGTAATACGCGACAAACATCATATCCCGCCTGGCAACCTCCGCTGAATCCTGCAGTTTCAGTGTACCAGCTGTCGCATTGCGCGGATTGGCAAACTGCTCCTCCTCGGGACGCCCCTCGTTAAGCCGGAGAAAATCATCGCGTCGCATGAACACTTCACCCCTGACCTCAACCTCTCCCTCGAGGAACGCCCCACCCTTTCCACCATGCCCTGAAAGGCGGAGTGGTACCGAACCTACCGTACGGAGATTCGAGGTAATATCGTCACCCTGGCGCCCGTCGCCACGAGTCGCCCCGCGCACAAGAAGCCCATCCCGATATAACAGGCTCACCGCCACACCATCAAACTTGAGTTCAGCCACGAAGCTCGCCTCACCGGAACCCTCACCAGGCAACAAGCGCAGCACCCTTCGGTAAAAATCACCGACCTCTTCCTGGGAATACGTGTTCGACAGGCTGAGCATCGGCTCACTGTGGCGCACCACGGAAAACTCGCGGTTAACCTGCCCTCCAACCCTCATGCTTGGACTATCCGGGGTCACAAGATCAGGAAACTCCGATTCCAGCGCGAGCAGCTGCGCCATCATCCGGTCGAACTCCCGGTCGGAAATCTCCGGCCGGGCAAGAACATAGTACAGGTAGTTATGCCGGTTCAGCTCCTCCCGGAGCCTTGCAATCTCTCTGACAGCATCCTCTTTATGCATTACGTAACTCTGCAAATCTGTTATCTGGTTGACGAAAACTTCCATCCGGCAAGATTCTTCAGGAACACCGAACTGCCTTTCACCCCAAGCTTATCCCAGGTCGCCTTCAGCACGGCAGGGTAACGCGCAGCAACCTTCAGCAACACCGTCCAGAGCTCATCGAACTGCATCTCGTCGCGGAACATGGCCTGGCGGTAGCGCACGGGAAGCTCATCAAGCACGATCATCACCTCGTTCATCAGCTCATTGACAAAATTCGGGGAATCTGTCCTCCTATCGAAGCACATATACTTCATCAGGTTAGCCATCGAAGCAACATTCGGTTCGTAGGCCGAAAACGATGCCAGCCTCTGGCGGGAAAGATCCCCGGACTCAAGCGCCTCATGCAACCCGCCAGTCATGCGCGGCAGATTACGAACCAGCGAACCGAATCCGCAGAAGGTAAGGGGTGAATTGAGCGCTGCAGCATCCCCGAGAAGCACCACCCTGTCGGCAGAGACCTCCCTGGCAAGCTGGAAACCGTCATGGCTGTATGCCGGAATGATACCGAACACCGGACGGTGGACCCTGAATGCGTCCCCGAGCTTCTTGTACTCACCGATCCTTGCAAAATACTCCTCGAACAGGCTGAGCAGGCTCTTGTCGTTATCCGACTCAAGCGCATCGTAGAAAAAGAGGTAGGTGATATACTCGTCATCCTTAGCCGGGAACCCTTCCCAGATAAGCTGCCGGCCACTGCCACGTGCAAGGTCAGCCGGGCCCGTACTGGCAAGAATTTCTCCAACATCGTAATCGGCATCCGCAAACCCGCTTGCAATGGTGCCTACCGTAGGGCATACATGCGTATGCGGCCGGCCCCTGTTAAGCTGCATGGCAACCGGCGAGAGCACGCCCATAGCATCAACCATGCACGAAGCCTTCACGTAATGCCGCCCTCCATCGCGGTCAAGAAGCTCAACAACAACATGCCCCGGAAAGCTGAAACAGCGTGAAAAAGAGTGATAATCGAGCACCCTGCTCGCCGGATCAAGAGAAAGCTTCTCCCTTGCCAGCCCCAGGAGCTTATCGGCATCGAGTGCACAATCAAGCACCTCATCGATATAGAGCCTTTTCCTCACAGACGGTTCCGCAGCAAACTCAACCCACCCGGTCCGGTAGCGCCTGACAATCACACCGTCAACTTCAGAGGCGGAAAAAATCCCGGTTGCCTCGAGCTGCCTGAGCTCGCGGCGGGATATATTCCAGTCACGCGTAGAACGTCCGGCAACATGCCTGTCCGCGACAAGCACCGAACGCCCGAATCCCCGGGCCATCACCACCGCATGCAGGAGCCCGAGGGTTCCCCCTGCATAGAACAGGTCATACTCGCCCTCCACTGCAGCATCAGGCGGCAGCTCGCTCCCCGGCAGGAGCACGGTTTTGGGAACCGACCGCTGCACCTCCTCCCAGTACCGGTCAAGTTCGGTAATACGGCGCAACCAGCTTTCGCCCTCGCCATCCGCAAGGGTATTGAAATACCGGTGGACAAGGGGATGCGACTCCCTGATCTCACGTAGCTTCATATATTTTCTCAGGATGTCAAGCTCCCGTCAGCACGGGTATCGCTCTCGATTTTACCGTCAACAAGATGAATCCGCCTCCTCGCTCTCCTGGCAAACTCCTCATCATGTGTTACAAATATAACAGTCTGGTTCAGCTCACGGTTCAGACGCTCAAAGAGTTCGTAGACCTGTGTCCCCGAACGCGTATCAAGGTTCCCTGTCGGTTCGTCACCAAGCACGATGCTCGGCTCGTTAGCCAATGCACGAGCAATGGCAACACGCTGCTGCTGGCCACCTGAAAGCTGGCTCGGCCGGTAATCAACCCTGTCAGAAAGCCCGACCAGGTCAAGCAGCATGAGCGCACGTTCCCGGATCTCCCGCCTGTTACGCCGACCGTTGATCATCATCGGCATCCCAACATTCTCAGCCGCACTGAATTCGGGCAGAAGAAAATGGAACTGGTAGATAAACCCGATCTTCTCGTTCCGGATCACCGTCATCTCAGCCTCGCTCTTGGCGGTTATCTCCTCGCCATCGAGCCAGACCTCCCCGAATGTCGGTTTATCGAGCCCACCCATAATGTAGAGCAGGGTCGACTTCCCCGACCCGGATGGCCCGGTGATCGAGATAAACTCCCCGGCCTCGATCTCAAACGAAATCCCGGGAATGATCGTCTGCCGGATATCTCGTGAAAGCTCCAGTTCTCTTCGTACCGACTCGAGTCTCAGGATAGGCTGCATGACAGGAAAACGCTCTTGCGGGATTGACAAAAACCAACTGCAAGCAAAGATACCACCAAACAGACGAAATCCCATCCCCAGAGTTATGAGTGACGCGTGACGAGTAGCTGGTTCGTCAACAACCACTTTCTTACATTACTCATAACGCGTCACTCATAACTCGTAACATCCAGCTCATGGCCCGACAGGTACGAAAAGTCTGTTTCATGACCGGCGGAAGTGGCAGGCTCGCAAGCCAGGTAGCCTGCGGGCTTGCCCGGGAAGGATACGATATCTTCTTCACCTGGCACCGATCCAGAACCAAGGCAGAAGCAACGCTCGACAAACTCCGCCACCATGCTCCCGCTTCAGCGATGACCCAGTGCAACATCGCCAGCGTGGCCGATATCCGTCGCGCCTTCACTGCATTCCAAAAGCACTTCGGACGCCTTGACCTCCTTATTACAGCTGCATCAAACTTCTTCGGCACATCACTGGAAAACGTCACCGAAGAAGAGTGGGACCAGCTTGCCAACACCAACCTCAAGGGCACCTTCTTCACCATGCAGGAAGGCATGAAACTCATGAAGAAGCAGCCATTCGTATCGCGCATCATCACCATAAGCGACATTGCTGCCGACCTAACCTGGACCGGCTTCGCCCCCTATACAGCATCGAAAGCCGGCGTACAACACCTCACCAGGGTCTTTGCCAAGGCATGCGCCCCCGCCATCCTGGTCAATTCCATTGCCCCGGGAACCTTTACCATGAATCCGGACTGGAATAACGAACAGGATCTCGAGGAAGAACTGCGTACCAAGATCCCCCTGAAGCGGCTTGGGAAACCAGATGAAATGCTCAGTGCCATACGCTTCCTGGCAGAAAACAGCTACATGACAGGCCAGGTCATCAACATCGATGGAGGAAGGCTGCTCTACTGATGAGTTATGCCCTCCATTTCATATATTCAACTACACGAAATTCCCTGATAACTCCAGGCCACCTCCAGTCAACGACACAGACCAGACAATGATGCAGGAAATACCATTACAAAACACCATGAACGAGCCGCAGGACGAGTGCTGCTCAAACTCCCCGGTGCCCGACAAAATGAGCGAGCTCAGCCGCCAGGCATCGGAAATGTACGACCAGTTCAAGGAAAGCGAGCAGTATGAACGCATCATGGAAACCAGGGAACAGGTTACCGACTATATCCGCCGGAAACCCCTCGAATCAGCCCTGTATGCCCTTGGCGCAGGCTTCCTGCTCGGCCTTCTACTGAAAAGAAAGTGATAACAAAGACGCTGCAGCATGCATACACATAACCAGGGAAAAACAGGCCAGGAAGACTCCAGGGATCGATCCCGGGGCGTTTCAGGCATTCTCCGCAACACCGTCACCGGAGGTTACGAAGACATACTCGCCATACTGGAAGCGCGGATGGAGATCCTGAAAATCGAACTGACCGAAAAAATCGCTCTTGCAGTCGCCCTGATGGTTGTCTTCATGCTACTGCTCGGAGGGGTCATCTACCTCATAGCAGCCGCTGCACTGCTGATAGGAGAACTGCTGGGGCACTACTACCTCGGCTACCTCTCAGTCAGCCTCGTCTTCCTCCTGGCAGTCCTCTTTTTCACCAGGATCAAACCGGACATGCTCAAGAACATTATTCACACTATCCTCATTTCCTCACATGGGAACAAAAACTGAACATCTCAACTCCATAGAATCCCGAATACGCGAACTCGAAGACAACATCACCCGCCGCCAGGAACAGCTGCTTGAACGAGCAGAAACCTTCCGCCGCGACCTGCAAGACGAATACAGCCCCGAAGAAATCATCCGCCGCTACCCAATGCAATCAACCCTGGCATCGGCAGCAGCTGGTTTCATCGTTGCCAGGGCAGTCAAGGCAGTTGCAGGACCCCGCAAGACAAAACCGGTACAGTCGGGCAGTTCAAGCGAAGGCCAGCCGCGATCCGAACTCTCCTCAGCCATGGGATCGCTTGCCGTGGAGGTCCTTCATTCAGGTAAAGATCTTGCGTTCACCTATCTCAAGGCCTACCTCGACGAGAAAATAAAAGCAAAAAAGGACAGGCAGCAGTGAAGGTACATATCGACAAAACCTCTTCAGGCTTCTGCTTCGGGGTACAGGAAACCATAGACCTTGCCGAGGAGATGCTCAGGAACTCATCCGAACCACTCTACTGCCTTGGCGACATTGTCCATAACGAAGTCGAGGTAAAAAGGCTCGAGGAACTGGGCATGATCACCATCGACCACGACCAGTATGCCCAGCTTGACCGGAAACCGGTACTGATCCGGGCCCATGGCGAACCACCGGCAACGTACGACACCGCCAAACAGAACAACCTGCGCGTTACCGACTCCACCTGCCCAGTGGTTGCCAGGCTGCAAAAAACCGCACAACAGCTTGTCGAGAAAGGATACCAGGTCATCATCTATGGTAAAAAAGCCCATCCGGAAGTCATCGGCATCAACGGCCACTGCGGAGGAAAGGCTCTTGTCATCAGGCACGCAGACCTGTCAGACCCTGAAGAAACAGCGGCGCTCGATCTCAACAGGAAAAGCGCCTTGATTTCACAGACAACGATGGATGTCCCGGGCTTTCTCCAACTCAAGGAAAACCTCGAACGCCTCTTCGGAGTCCCTGGCTGGAAAGCCTGTACTCAAGGTGAACTTAACGGCTCGCAAGACCTGCCCGACTTCATTTACCGCGACACCATCTGCCGCCAGGTCTCTAACCGTAACGAACAGCTCGCTCTCTTTGCCTCTCAGAACGACGTCGTCGTATTCATAGCCGGAAGGAAAAGCTCGAACGGACAGGTGCTCTTCAACGTCTGCCGCCAATCGAACCCCTCAACCTGGTTTGTTGAAGACGAAACTGAACTCCAGGATGAATGGTTCATGAAGGAAGGACGACCGGTTGCGTCTGTCGGCGTCTGCGGTGCAACCTCGACCCCGATGTGGCTCCTGGAAAACGTAGGTCGAGCCATAGAAGAACGGTATGCGAAGTAACGGGTTCTCCTCCAGGAGAAGCGCTACAACTTGCTGAAATCAAACTCGTTCGACTCGAACTTGCGCACAGTTGGATTGAAGGCCTTGGTACCGATCACCACCTTGTCGCCCGGCGCAAGCGACTCCTTCTCCGCAGTATCGATCACCACCTCAACAAGGTTGTTGCCGATAGCAATCACCGCGATATGGATCGCATCGATACTCCGGAGCTCCAGGATCTCTCCCTTGAAGGCGAACTTCTGCGTTGTTTTGCGCTCAACGAACAGCTCCCTTGGCGACTTGTCAGCCACCACACGACCGCTCTCGAGAAGCACAACCCGGTCACACAGCTTGTAAATCTCCGACGAATCATGGGTAACAATCAGGATAGTAACCCCCAGCTCCCGCTGAATGGCAAGCAGTTCATCCTGAAGCATCGACTTCATAGCCTCGTCCAGGGCAGAAAGCGGTTCATCGAGCAGGAGAAGTTTCGGCTGCTGCATCAAGGCCCGCGCAAGTGCAACTCGCTGCTTCTGTCCTCCTGAAAGGTTGTCTGGTAACACATCCCGGAGCTGCTGCAACCCGGTCATCTCCATAAGGCGATCAGCCATCATCCTGTCTTTCGACGCATAGAGCAGGTTCTGCATTACCGTCATGTGGGGAAAGAGAGCATAGCCCTGGAATACGAATCCGACCTTCCGCTGCTGCGGAGTCCTGTTAACCCTGGCTTCTTCCCCCGGCTCCCGCCAGAACCAGGTATCATCATTGACCTGGAGACGTCCCTCATCAGGCATAGAAAGTCCGGCAATCATGCGCAAAAGGGTCGTTTTACCACTGCCGGAAGTTCCAGCAATTGCCGTAATGCCCCCCTCCTCCAGGTCAACTGAAGTCTCGAGGCAAAACGTCCCTCCGGCCCCCATAAGTTGTTTCTTCAGAATAACGGTAATCATGAATATCTCCCCCCCCTGGCACGATGATTGACGCCATAGACCACAAGCAGGACCAGGAAACTGAATGCGACCAGGATAAAAGAGTAGAGATGCGCCGTCGAATAGTCCAGAAGCTCCACCATCTCGTAGATCGCGATCGATGCCACACGCGTCTCCCCCTGGATACTCCCACCAACCATCAGCACAACCCCGAACTCACCCACCGTATGGGCGAACGTAATGATCAACCCCGTCAGCATCGAAGGCTTGATGTTCGGCAACACCACGTTGAACAGGGTATCCCTCTTCGATTTACCCAACGCATAGGCCGCCTCGAGCAGTTGTCCCGGAAACTGTTCCATGCCGGACAGGAGCGGCTGCACCATGAACGGCAGTGAATAGACACACGATGCAACCAGGATCCCCTGGAACGAAAACACAAGTTCTATCCCGAACCCCTCCTTGAGAAAACCACCCACCGGAGAACGTTCCGACATGAACATAAGCAGGTAAAACCCCAAAACGGTCGGCGGCAGTACAATCGGCAGGCTGAAAAATGTCTCGATCACAGGCTTCAACGGTGAACGCCAGTTAGCAAGCATCCAGGCCAGCGGCACCGATACCACGAACAACAGCAACGTCGTCACCGCTGCAAGGCGGAACGAAAGCAGAAACGGCTCTACATCAAAACTCCCCATAAATCCTCACTCGTTACGCCTCACGCATCCCCCTCTCTAACCGACAGATACAGGTCACTTGCTTTCATCAGGGCCGTCACCTCGTCACCCTCCTGCAGACCCAGGCGTTCGAGGGCCCTGGTAGTAATCAGCGCCGTGAACGATCCGGCACGACTACAGAGCACGACCTCCGTAAGGATCGGCTTCCGGCGGATCGCCTCCACTTTCGAGGCAATCCTGTTGGAAATAGTCACCTCACCCTGCAGCCCCCTGGCAATCGCAACATGGGTAGACTTGAACGAAATATTGACCCTTGAACCAACAACGAAATCCTCCCCGAGTTCCAGCGTTATAACAACAAATATCTCTCCACCTGCATCGAGAGTGATCCTGTGCAGGTGACCGGAAGCCTCGATCGTTTTCACTTCTGCCCTTACCTTGTTCACTGCACCTTGTAGCCTGTCGTTTGAAGAATCTCCCGTGCCTCATCCCCCTGCATGAACAGAAAGAACTCACGCGCAAGCTCATTCTTGTCATCAAGCAGCACCATAGCCTGCCGAAGCATATCAGGCCTGTAGTCCGAGGCACTGAACTCACGAACCTTCAGGCCGGCCTTTTCGATCTCCCCGCCCTTGTCGCCATACAGCAGCGATTTGGCGATAAAACCCGCATCCGCCGCAGTAACCGTTAGCTGGAAGGTCTGGGTAATCGACTTGCCGAAAACAAACTTTGGCGCAAGCTCTTCGTACATACCAGCCTTCTTCATAATATCTACAGCTGCCTGCCCGTAAGGCGCCAACTCAGGCTGGGCCAGGGCGATCTTTCCGTACACAGCATCACCAAGGAAACCCACTCCCTCGGGCTCCTCGATTCCGGCCCTCCCCCTGTAGACCAGGACAGGCACACCCGCAGCATACACCACAGGCTCACCTGCAGCAAGCCCATCAGCAACAAGTGCTTCAGGATAGCCCACATTGGCAGCGAGAAAAATATCGTAAGGCGCATTGTTACGAATCTGCGACGTCAGGCTCCCGCTCGACGCAAGCGTCACCTTCATATCTGTATCAGCATAGTCAGGATGTGCTTCCCTGAACCCCTCGAGCAGTTCATCCATCACGTAGCTCAGGTTCGCCGCTGCAGCAACGTGCATCTGGCGGGGAGCCCTGGAAGCATCACCCGAACAGCCTGCAACCATAAAAGCAAGCAGAAACAGGAACATTCCCCGTATCCTTCCGATATACCGTTGTCTCATGATTCAATATTCTGTGGTAAGTGAAAACTCGGGCCTTACACTATCGCTATTACCTGAAATCTATAACGAAAAATAAAAAAATCCAACCATTCACCATAATAGCAGAAAGAAATTAAACCGATGTGCCGCTGGGGCCTAATCCTTTAAAAAACATCAAGATCCGCACTCCCCACGACCGAAGGAGCTGGTCCAGGGCTTCCACCGAGCCGGAAACATCTCCTCCGGTCCAGTAGAGATACGCGATATAGAGGATAAATATGGCTCCCGCAAACAAGAGTAGCTTGAACACCTTCTTGAGCATAAAGAACAGCACAACCAGCGACACCACAGCCGCAACGGTAAGCCAGAGAGGGTTCGAAAGAAGAAAATTGATAATCTGGTCCATATCGGTTACCGAGTCAGGTATTCTTGTAAAACAGCTGCCACTGCCGGAGAAGGTGTTGATGCAGCAAGGCGCCCCCCAGCCTCCAGAAGAGAGGCCCGCATCTCCCCTCGAGCCGCCTCATCATCCAGCAATCGAGCCACCTCGGCCCCGATCGCCTCGGGCGACGCCTCATCCTGCAGGAGTTCCTTCACGGTCTGCCTGGTTGAAAAAAGCCCATTGGTGACAATGTTAGCCAACGAAATACTGTGCAATTTCACAACCATCCGCCCGATAAGATAATTGAGTCGCGATGTCTTGTACACAACAACCATCGGCACCCCGAAACAGAGTGCCTCGAGCGTAGCCGTACCCGATGTCACCATGGCAACATCGCTGTACCGCATAACATCGTATGCGCTGCACTCAACCATGCTGACACCCGCGCTCTCAGCATGGCGGCTGAACAGCTCTTTGCTCACATGGGATGCACGTCCAAGCAGGAAAACCGCCCCATGGGAACGCTCGAGCATCTCGGCAGCCTCGAGCATTGCCGGGAATATCCTGTCAAGCTCCTGCTTACGGCTACCGGGAAGCAGCCCAACCAGCGGCCGCCCCTCCTCTATGCCATGGCTCCTGAGAAACTCAGCCCTGGGAGGCAGGCTCACCGCCTTAACCTCTTCCACCACCGGGTTACCGACATACTCAGCCTGCACACCATGGCGCCGGAAAAACTCCACCTCGAAATCAAAAATCACCAGCAGCCTGTCGATAACACGGCGCATCTTTCGCACCCGCCCCTCTTTCCAGGCCCACACTTTCGGGGATATATAATAAACAACAGGAACCCCCTCTTCATGGAGAAACTTTGCCAGGATCAGGTTCATGGCAGGATAGTCAACCAGCAGCGCTACCGAAGGCTTCCGCTCAGCAATGGCACGCTTCAGGTCACGTATGACCCGCTGCAGGAAAAACGCGTGGCGAAGCACTTCCCCGAACCCCATAACACTCAGCTGGTCGACAGTATAGAGCAGGTCAGCCCCTAACGCCGCAAGCTTCTCTCCACCTGTACCAAACACGGTTATATCCGGCTCGTTACGGAGCAGGGCCTCCAGGGCACCGGAGGCATGAAGATCCCCCGAGACCTCTCCGGCCAGTACAAAAACCGTTTTATTCATCAGTTACGGGAATTGGAACATCATCAGGGAAAACGTATCTTTTACTTCATCTTCAATTATATCAAATCCGACAGAGAATGCAAGTCAAATTCGGTACAGACGGCTGGAGGGCCATTATCGCTGAAGGATTCACCTTCGACAACCTGAAAAAAGTCACGATTGCAGCCGGACGCTACTTCCTTGAGCAGAAAAACCATGCAAAAGGCATAGCCATCGGCTACGACACACGCTTCATGTCGGAAGAATTCGCCCGCTACAGTGCCGGCATCTTCTCCTCGATGGGGTTGCGCGTCTTCCTCTCCGACCGATTTGTCCCCACACCGGCAATCTCCCTCTTCACCAGGGATAACAAGCTAGCCGGCGGCATCATGATCACCGCCTCGCACAATCCCCCTACCTACAACGGCTTCAAGGTGAAAGACGCCTACGGAGGCTCGGCACATCCAGAATCGATAGCCAGGATCGAACAGCTCCTGGCCGAGGTCGATGCCAGTATTGAGTGCACCCCGAACCCGAAGCTCATAGAAGAAACCGATATCAACCGTTTCTACCTCGACGAGCTCAACGAGCAGCTCGATATAGACATGATCAAGGAATCCCACCTGCGGATTGCCCACAATGCCATGTTCGGTGCAAGCCAGAAAATCATCACCAGCCTCTTTGACGAATCGATGGTCAGCACCTACCACTGCACACAAAACCCCGGTTTCATGGGCATAAACCCCGAACCGGCACCGCAGTATATCACCGACTTCACCGAATTTTTCCGTGAAATCCAGACCGACGTCGGCATCATCAACGATGGTGATGGTGACCGGGTAGCCATGCTCGATGAAAACGGAAACTTCATTGACTCTCACAAGCTCTTCGCTATCATCCTCAAGTACCTTGTCGAGGAAAAAGGACTCAAGGGAGAAGTTGCAAAAACCTACGCCCTTACCGACGTCATCGACAGGATCTGCAGCAAGCACGACATCCCGCTGCACATACTGCCGGTTGGATTCAAGTATGTCAGCAAGCTCATGACCACCAGGGATATCCTGATGGGAGGGGAAGAATCGGGCGGCATAGGCATCACCTCTTACCTGCCTGAACGCGACGGCGTTTACAGTGGGCTCCTGATCCTGGAAATCATGGCAAAAAAGAAACAGACCCTGTCGGGGCTCGTGCAGGAACTGTTCAACGAATACGGTGAATTCTTCTACCGGCGCATCGACCTGCATGTCAGCGAAGAAAAGAAAGCCGCCATAGTCAACAGCGCCTCTCGAGGAGATATCAGCTCCATAGCAGGTTCGCCGGTCACCTCGTTCGACGACCTCGACGGCTATAAATACCATTTCGAGGGAGGATGGCTGCTCATCAGGCCATCAGGCACCGAACCAGTCCTTCGCCTCTACTGTGAAGCAGACAGCCCCGAAAAGGTTGACAAGGCACTAGCGTTTGCCTCGAAGCTCGCCTGAAGGATGCCAGAAAAAAAACTGAGGATGTGCAAGAAAAAAGCAACCGGTAACGTCTAAAGAAAAAAGTACGCCAGCGCCACAGATTTGTTACCGGTTGCTTATTTTATGATACATGGGCATTACCACAATTCACTATCAGTTCACATAAACGAGAGCGCCTTGCAAAGCACAGGTCACGCCTCCCTGGACGACACCATAAGCCAGCTTATAGCTGAACACCAGGAGATGGTCATAAACACCTGTTACCGCTTCGTGCTCAATCGTGAAGACGCTGAAGACATCTCGCAGGAAGTTTTTATAGAAGCCTATCGTTCACTGCCGAAATTCCGTGGAGACTCCAAGCTTTCCACATGGCTCTACAGGATAGCCGTCACCAAGTCTCTCGACCATCTCCGCCGCAAAAAGCGCAAGAAACGCTTCTCCTCGCTCAAGCGGATAATCGGGCAGGAAGATCCGATCCAGGAAATCCAGCTGACGGCAGGAAGCTCACCTGCAGAAGAACTCCTTGAAAAAGAACGGCTGGATGTCCTGCAACATGCGCTCGACGCCCTCCCGGAAAACCAGAAAATAGCATTCCTCCTCAGCAAGAACGACGGCTACAGCAACCAGGAAATTGCAGAAATCATGCAAACAACCGTTCCGGCAGTAGAATCGCTTGTCCACAGGGCAAAGAAAAGCCTGCAGGGAAAACTGGAAAAAATCTACAAGGCGAAACTGGGTTGAACCACCTGTATATGCAAGAATGGAACACCGGCAACGTCAAACAAGGTAAACCAAAAGAGAACCCGATGCACCAGAAACAACGACAGATCACGCTGGAGGCGGAAAAGACACTTGCAATGCTTGACTCACTGCCCCGCCTGGAAGCCCATCACCTGTTCAGGGCAAGGGTGCTTGAGCGGCTTGCAGAGGAAGCAGGAACCCCTGCAAACCAGGCATTCATGAACTCATACGTAGTAAAAATGGCCCTGATGCTGATGCTGCTTGCAGTCAATATCGTCACAGCCCTGCTCATCATGCAGCCGGCGGAAGAAGAGAGCATGCTCAGCAGAAGCGATATGCTGGAAATCATCTCGGATGACTATGGAAGCCCGGCAATCTCCTACTATCTCCAGGATACCAAGCAGGAAGAGGAATAACAGACAAAACCCCGTCACGATGAACAGACACGCACAACGAATCACGATAGCAGCTGCAACCCTGCTGTTTATCGGCCAGCCTGCTCTTGAGGCCAGGCCATGGCAAGACAACAACGTCCGCACTGAATACCAGCGGGAAGCAGTAGGCAGGCATAACTCCTTTTCAGGTGAGCTGCACCTCACCCGCGGGCAGGAACGCCAGTTCCTCTCACTTCGTGACAACTACGAGGAAAAAGGAAGGAAAATGGAACGCCGCCTGGCAATGCTACGCAAAGAACACCGACAGGCAGTGCGCAAAGCACGGGCATCGAACAACCGTGCTCACAGGATCATGAAGCAAATCCGCAGAGAAGAAGCAGCAATCAACCGGCACAGGGAACGTTACTACTCGTCACTGCGAAGGGTATGCAGACCTGACCAACGGGAACGCTTCGACGCAATGCTGCGCTACCAGAGCCCATCGCTTGCAGTCCTGATTCGTTTCTGAAACAGGGAAAAGAACCGTTAACGACCTCACTATGGATTTCATGGCCTCGAGACGGATTGTGTACCTATCCCTCGGCATACTCGTCATACTCAACCTGGGACTGCTGGGAACACTCTGGTGGCAGAACTTCCGCCCGCAGGAAGAACCGGAGCAGCAGTCCTATTTCCAGCGCAAGCTCAACCTCACCGACGAGCAGAACGCCCGCTTCACCGAACTCAGGCGGGAACATTTCAACGCCTCCATCCCCCTCATCATGCAAATCACCTCGCTCAAGAAAGAGCTGATTGCTGAATCACTCAAGGAGGATCCGGATTCCAGGGCTATACTCCTGCTCACCGATCGTATAGGCCGCAGCCATGCGATGCTCGAGCGTAATCTCGCGCGCCACTTCCACAACCTGTCAGGTGTTTGCACGCCTGAACAGCGCGACTCGCTCCAGCTCATCCTTGAAAAAGCCACGCAAATGTCAAGGCAGCAGAAACATACCTCCAAAAACAAACCCCGTCAGGAATGACCACCCCCAAAAAAACCTTCAGCTGGAGAGCCTTTATAAGCCTTGGGCTCGTCCCCTCTTTTCTTGTACTGGTCGTATCAGGCATTATCCTCTACCTTGCACCTGCAGGAAGAATCGCCAACTGGACTGACTGGCAGCTCCTGGGACTGACAAAAAAAGAGTGGCAGGAACAGCACACCATCTTCAGCCTGCTCTTTGCCATTCTCTCTATCTTTCATCTCTTCTCCATAAACTGGAAAGCCTTCTGGTCGTACATCGTCTCAAAAACCAGGAACGGCCTGAGCAAGCCGGTAGAGCTTTCGCTCATCATCATCCTCTCGCTTGTCACCGGAGTCGGTACCTACAAGGGAATCCCGCCGTTTTCCACCATCAATAACTTTGGTGAAACCCTCACCGACTCATGGGAAACCACTGACGCACAGGCACCCATTCCGCACACCGAACGCTTTACCCTCAACGATATAGCAACAAGGTTCACGCCGGGTAAAAGCCCGCAGGAACTCCAGCAAACGCTTGAAAGAAAAGGGATTAACGTAGAATCCGTAGACCAGACATTGGAAAGCATAGCCGAGCAGAACGGAACATCAGCAAAGAACATCTTTGATATGCTCGGCATTGAAGCGACAGCATCAGGAAAAAGCCAGGGATCCGGCCAGGGCCGAAGAAACCGCTGAAGCAGGGGCGGGCGCGTCAACCCCGCCTGCGACCTACAGCGTTAAAGACATAGCGAACCTCGGTGCGAAACACCAGGAGGACCAGTGCACCGAACATGAGTAAAAGCCCAGCCTCAAGCAGTATGCTGTCGTTCCCGAAAACCGCAGGAACCCTCGTACACACGACACCGCCCGCAAGTACAACGCCGAGTCGACCCCACTCGTATCGGTTAGGATACACCCTGAGTGAAAAGAGAGCCATACAAAGACTCATCACCGCAGTCCCGGCAAGAATAGCGACTCCGGCACCATCCATGCCCATCACAGGGACAAGCCCTACACAGACAGCAGTCGTCACCGCAGCCCCTGCAAACGTCACCACGGGAAGGTAACGGGTTGTCCCCGTAATCAGTATTCCTGCAGAAAGGTTGGTTGACGCCATATCGAACACATAGCTCCAGAAAATCCACGGCAGCACAGACAGACCGATCCAGTAAGGCGGCGGAAGAAGGTAGAACGCCCCGCCTATATGCCATTGCACAAGGTCTGGCACGAAAAACGTCGCCCCAACAGCAACCAGCATCGTAAACAATGTTGAAAGCGTCAGTACCTGGCGGAAGAGTGGTTTCGATTCCGGATCATCGGCATGCTGCAGGAAAAATGGCTGCCAGGCAAACCTGAACACCTGGATAAACAGCTGGAGCAGGATACCGAACGCCGCAACACGACCATAGATACCTACCACGTCAGAAGCCTCAAGACCCGGCCCGTAGAGTCGCTCAATCGACTCACGCGGCATCCGGATCAGCACATTCCGGTCAATCAGGTGGATCAAGAGCCCGGCAATACCGGTCGGCACATAAGGAAGCCCTAGACGAAGCATCTCCCGCAGCCTGGTCGATGAAAAAAGAGGCTTCAGGCCGGAAAACGCAGGCAGCACCAAGAGCAGGCTCACCAGTGAACCAGCGATATTGGCAAAAAATGCCCCCTTCAGCCCGAACCCCATCTGCACAATCATCACCCATGCAGACACCACAACCGCAATCACACCCGTCACCCTCGCTGCCGCGAACCGCAGCGCCCGGCGCTGGAGACGGAGGTCCGCAAACGGCACCACGAGCAACGCATCCAGCCACAGAATCACCGCAGCATACCGCACAAACTCACCCTCCGGGGCATCCAGCCCGATAGCCCGGGCAAGTACCGGTGCAAAAAGCACCAGCAACGTCGCAAATATCGTAGAAGTCAGGAGAAGAGAAAGAAAGCCGGTAGAAAAATAACCCGAACGGTCACCATCAGCACGCAGCGCATCGGAAGCCGTCTTCAGATACGCAGTCTCCATCCCGTAAGCAAACAGCACATTGAGGAGCGCAATATTGGCATACACCAGTGAATGCACACCGTTTTCAAACGTCGTAAGGAGATTTGCATACAGTGGAACCAGCACGTAATTCAACCCCCTGGCGAGGATTGTGCTGGTCCCGTAAATAACCGTATCCTTGAGAAGAAGCCTTAGCTTTCCAAGCATTGAATAGACTGTCGCACCTTAAAGAGACGCATTACCCGACTCGCCGCCCCGGCCATTCTGCGCCATCGATTCGCCGTTTTTCTTCATTTTATCGAACGCAGGCACAAAGCGACCATCCTTCTTTTCAACAGGAATCTTCGAAATAACTTCACGAAGATGCGCCTGGGCTTCAGCCTGCTGCTGCTTGAGCCGTTCCAACTCCTGCCCCGACAAGCCTACAGGATTGTCTTTATCAATAAGAGTTGATTTAAACGACTCGATTTCCATATCTTGCTCTTCCTGCATATGGGCAACGAACTTCTTCATCATGAACAGAAGTCCGAAAAAAATAGGCAAGGCAAACGCCATGATAACAAGCCAGCTCATGTGGTAATCCGTTAAGATCTTGAAAAAAATAGAGTTCTTCTAAAATAACAGAGAAGCATGGCATCACCAAACCCCATTGAGAGCATCATAGAACAGGGTCGCAGCATCCTCCGCATGGAATCCAAAGCCCTCGAAGAGATCGCAACCCGCCTTGGAGAAGAATTTCAACACGCAGTCACACTGCTCAACCAGTGCAAAGGCAAGGTCATCGTCTCGGGAATGGGTAAATCCGGCATCATCGGCCAGAAAATCGCCGCAACCCTCTCCTCCACCGGCACCACAGCCCTCTTCATGCACCCGGCAGAAGCCGCACACGGAGACCTCGGCGTCGTAGAACCAGGCGACGTCATCATCGGCCTCTCCAAAAGCGGTATGACCGAAGAACTCAACTTCATCATTCCACCGCTCAAGCGCATCGGAGTCTCGATCATAGCCATCACAGGAAACAAACGCTCCTACCTCGCAGAAAAATCCGATGTCACTCTCGATATAGCCGTAGAGCAGGAAGCCTGCCCCTTCGACCTCGCCCCCACAACATCCACAACCGCCATGCTCGCCATGGGAGATGCGCTCGGCATCACCCTCATGCGGCAGAAAGAGTTCACCCATATCGACTTCGCCCTCACCCACCCGAAAGGCTCACTCGGACGCAGGCTCACCATGAAAGTCGCAGACATCATGGCATCAGGTGAAGCCCTTCCCGTCACCAGCGAAACAGCAACAGGCATGGACCTCGTCCTTGAAATGAGCTCCAAGCGCTTCGGAGTCACAGCCATCGTCAACACAGAAGGCCGCCTCACCGGCATCTTTACCGACGGCGACCTCCGCCGCCTCGTCCAGCATAAACAAGACCTCTCTACCATAAGCGCAAAAGAGGTCATGTCCCCCTCCCCCAAAACCGTCACCCCCGACACCCTCGCCAAGGATTGTCTCGACATCATGGAAACACACCGTATCACCCAGCTCCTCGTCTGCACCAACGAGCACAAACCAATCGGCATCATCCACATCCACGACCTCGTCACCCTCGGCCTCTGAGAAAAGGGGACGTTCCTAAATAACTGCAAAAACTCCGAAAAATGGGACGTCCCCAAACACAAAAGCCCCGACTTATGCGGGGCTTTTTAACGTTTTTAAAGAACGTCCCTACTTGCCGAGGGCGTTGAGCATGGCCTGGCCGATGTCGGCGGGGTTTTCTACAACAGTGATGCCGGCAGCTTCCATTGCGGCGATCTTGTCTTCTGCGGTACCTTTACCGCCTGAGACGATAGCACCTGCGTGGCCCATACGGCGTCCCGGAGGCGCTGTACGACCAGCGATGAACCCGACAACAGGTTTCTTGAAGTGACGCTTGATGTACTCGGCTGCTTCTTCCTCTGCGCTGCCGCCGATCTCGCCAATCATGATAAGCCCTTCAGTTTCGTCATCCTTTGCAAAAAGCTTGATGGCATCGATAAAGCGGGTCCCGATGATCGGGTCGCCACCGATACCGATACAGGTCGACTGGCCCAGGCCGACCTCGGTCAGCTGGTGTACAGCCTCGTAGGTCAGGGTGCCGCTTCGTGAAACAACACCGATCGTACCTTTCTTGTGGATGAAGCCCGGCATGATACCGATCTTGGCTTCGTCAGGAGTGATAACACCAGGGCAGTTGGGGCCAACGAGCGTAGCACCCATTTCCTGCACGTAATTATATGCTTTCATCATGTCATTGACCGGGATCCCCTCGGTAATGCAGATGATAACTTTCAGGCCGGCTTCAGCAGCTTCCATGATAGCATCTGCAGCAAACGGTGCAGGCACGAAAATAACGGAAGCGTTTGCACCGGTCTCTGCAACAGCGTCCTTGACAGTGTTGAACACCGGCACCGGACGGCAGAACTGGTCTTTTTCATTACCGTTGTACTCCTGGCCACCCTTACCCGGGGTGACACCGGCAACAACATTGGTCCCGTACTCGAGAATCTGTGATGTATGGAAGGTACCTTCACCACCGGTAATACCCTGCACTACCAGGCGGGTATCCTTATTGACTAATACACTCATGGTTCTTCGCTTGGATTTATAAAAAAATTACGAGGAAGCTCAGGCCTGCACCTTTCTGGCTATACCAAGAAGCTTGCCCTCTTCAAAAAAGTTACCTATCAGCTGCATGCCAACCGGAAGGCCGGAGCTGTCGAAACCAGCCGGAACGCTCAGCGCAGGCAGACCTGCAATACTTGCCGGTACGGTAAACACATCGGCAAGGTACATCTCCAGCGGATCACCGGTCTTGTCACCGATGCCGAACGGAGGAAACGGAGAGGTTGGACCGGCAATCACATCAACGTCGGCAAGCGCCTCACGATAGCGGTCGAGGAAGACCCTGCGCACCTGCTGCGCCTTCTTGTAGTAGGTATCGTAATACCCTGCAGACAGCACGTAAGTACCGAGCATGATACGACGTTTGACTTCCTGGCCAAACCCTTCGGTCCTTGAATTGACATACATCGCAGCAAGGTCATCCGACTCAGCAGAACGGTAACCGTAGCGCGCGCCATCGAAACGTGCAAGGTTCGATGAAGCCTCAGCAGTCGTCAGTATATAATAAGCCGCAATGGCATAATCGCTTTCCGGAAGGGTAATCTCCACCAGCTCTGCGCCTTCAGCCTGCATAGCATCCAGCCTGGCCTGCACCAGGTCGCGAACTTCGCTGTTGAGAGAAGAAGGGAAATACTCCCTGGGAACACCAACCCTCAGACCCTTGAGCGACACCGCATCCATTTCGCTGGCGTAGTCACCAACGTCGTGATGCGACGATGTCGAATCCGATCCATCGTTGCCGGCAATCACCTGCAGCACTACTGCAGCATCATCACCATTTTTTGCAAGAATACCGATCTGGTCAAACGATGAGCCGAACGCCACCAGGCCATATCGAGAAATCCTGCCGTAGGTCGGCTTGAGCCCCACAACGTTACAGAACGATGCAGGCTGCCTGACCGAGCCACCGGTATCCGATCCAAGTGCTACCATGCAGAGATCCGCAGCTACCGAAGCTGCCGAACCACCCGAGCTGCCACCTGGCACCCGGCTCGTATCGTAAGGGTTGCGAACAGGACCGAACGCGGAATTCTCGTTCGAGCTGCCCATGGCGAATTCATCCATGTTCACCTTCCCGAGGAAAATCGCATCCTCTGACAGCAGGCGCTCTACGACAGTTGCATCGTAGACCGAGGTATAATTCCCGAGGATTTTAGAAGCACAGGTCAGCCCCTCTCCCTTGATAGCGATATTGTCCTTGATCGCCATCGGGAGTCCGAACAGCCTGCCCGGAGCCTCTCCGGCCTGGAGCTTCGCATCCAGGGCACGAGCCCTTTCAATCGCCCCTTCGGTGAATACAGTGATATAAATACAATTGGAGTCACGGCTGCCCTCGATACGCTCGAGATAGTCGCGAATAACTTCCTCGCAACTTACCTCTCTGGCAAGCAGCTTCTCTCTCAAATCCTTATACGAGCTGAACTGCACGGTTATGCTTCTGATCTAGAGTTGAAATACGGTTACGGCCGCAACAGTCGGGAGATGCGGCAGAATGTCAAGTTTGTATAATAAGAAATAACTGCATATAATTCAATTTAGTACATTTCGACTCAGGAATTAATAATCACGATTCAGGCTCTCCCCTTCTACGGCAAAGTACGCTGATGTGAAATGACAGGACTGTTGATAAACGCCTTCAAAGACCGACATGGATTTATCTTCTTCACACTCCTCGAAATGGTTTAACTCCAAATCGAAAAGAGAAGATCTCGCTTTACAGCACGCTCTCAAAGAGCGCTGCAAACTCCCACAACATATCGCCGTCATCATGGATGGCAATGGACGATGGGCCCAGAAACACGGCAAATCGCGCATAGAAGGACATATCGCCGGTGTAGACGCCGTGCAGGATATTGTCGAATGCTGCGTGCAGCTCGGTATTCCCTACCTCACCCTCTTCACCTTTTCGACAGAAAACTGGAAGCGACCGGAAAAAGAGGTCGCGGCACTCATGCGGCTCCTGATCAAGGTCCTCCAGAGGGAAGCCCGCAAAATCAACGACAACAATATCCGCCTGCTCGTCATCGGCAATGCGGATCAGCTTCCTCCGAAAGTGGCGCGAACAGTCAGGGAAACCGTTGAAACCACGAAAGAGAACACAGGACTTACCCTTGTCTTGGCATTGAGTTACAGCGGAAAATGGGATATTGTCCAGGCATGCCGCCGGATAGCTGAAAATGTCAGCAAGGGAAACCTCGAACCGGAAGCAGTCACCGAAGAACTCCTGGAAACCTACCTGGCAACAAACTCCATTCCCGAACCCGAACTACTCATCCGCACCAGTGGTGAATACCGCATCAGCAATTTCCTTCTTTGGCAAAGTGCCTATTCTGAAATATTTTTCACAGATGTCTACTGGCCCGACTTCCGGCGGGCAAGGCTCTATGAGGCGATAGAAGATTTCAACCGCAGGGAACGCCGCTTTGGCCTTACCAGCGACCAGCTTAAGCAAACGAAATGATAGTGACCAACGCAATGAAACAGTACCTGCGAGTCCTCACAAACAACCTTCTCTGCATTCTCTGCATCGGCCTGGCATCTACAGTCGTGTCAATGAAACCGGTCATGGCCGCAGAAGAAAATGCTGCCCTGGAAGCAAGGAATACCTACCAGGTCAAAAGCATAACATTCACCGGGCTTTACTCACTCAGTCCTTCAGAGCTAGCTAAAAGTCTTCCGCTCAAAACCAGCGACTCCATCACCATTCCCGGTCCGGAAATCACCCGGGCCATTGAGTATCTCTGGGGCCAGAAAATCTTCAGCGACATCAAGGTTGACCAGCAAATCGTCGGCCAGAGCCAGGTCAGGCTTAACTTCATCCTGACTGAACTCCCGATTCTGCAGGAAGTCACCTTCAAAGGCAACGACAAATTCAACACTCGCAAGCTCACCACGCTTGCAGACCTCAAGCCCGGCACCCATATCAACCAGCAGAGCATGCTCAATGCCAAAAACAGCATACTCAGGGCATACGAAGAAAAAGGCTATCTCCGGGCAGAAGTCAGGAGTGAACTCAAGGAACTTGGCACAAACCGCGTAGCAGCCATCTTTTCGATAGACGAAAACCAGAAAGTTGTTATCGAGGAGATCCGCTTCCATGGCAATGAAAACTTCAGCCAGGGCAAGCTGCGCGGCACTTTCAAGGAAACAACCCAGAACGCCTGGTGGAAAAAAATCTTCGGCCAGCCAAAACTCGACACCAGGGCTTATGAAGAAGACAAGACCCTCCTGGTCGACTTCTACCGAAACCACGGTTTCCGCGACATGAAGGTCCTGCGTGACTCGATCTCCTATACAAAGAACCGCAAAGGGCTCATGATCGACATATTCGTCGAAGAAGGGCCGGTCTACTACATCCGTAACATCACCTGGCACGGCAACACCAAGGATTTCGCAACAAACGACATCCTCAACAATGTCTTCGGTTTTGCAAAGGGAGACATCTATAACGCAGCCAAAATCCAGGAACAGCTCAACTTCTCGAAAGACAACCGCGATGTCGGCTCCCTCTACCTCGACCGTGGCTACCTCTCATTCCGATCACGGCTCGACGAGCAGGTTGTCCCACCCGATTCGGTAGACCTCGACATCTTCCTCCGCGAAGGAGAGCAGTACCGCATCAAAAAGGTTGACATAGCAGGCAATACCAAAACCAAGGACCACGTCATCCGCCGCGAACTGCGCACCGTACCGGGCGACATGTTCAGCCGCCAGAATGTCGTGCGAAGCGTCAGGGAAATCTCGATGCTCAACTACTTCGCCCCTGAAGAAACAAGGCCCGACATCAATCCAAACGATGCCGACAACACCGTCGACCTCACCTACAACGTCACAGAAAAACAGACCGACACCTTCAACGCATCCGTTGGCTACAGCGGCAATATCGGCTTCACCGGTGCACTTGGCGTCACCTTCAACAACTTCTCCCTCCAGGATCTCTTCAGCGGTCAATCCTGGGATCCCCTGCCACATGGCGACGGCCAGAAACTCGGCTTCCAGTGGCAGTTCGGTGACGAAAGCTACCGCAACATCTCCCTGAACTTCCAGGAACCCTGGGCATGGGGAACCCCTACCAGTGTTGGCTTCACCGTCTTCAACACCCAGCGTGACTATGATGACGACCTGTACGATGACGACGACACCGATGAAGAAGACAACAAGATCAAGCAGACAGGCGCCTCCATCAACATTGGCCGCCGCCTGACCTGGCCGGATGACTACTTCTCCATCAACTGGAAGCTCAAGTACCTCCACACAGAAGGCGAGCTGGTAAGCTTTGTTGACTCGCAGAACCTACCTGACGAGGCAGATGAATTCTCAATTACCCAGACCATCACGCGCAACAGTATCGACAACCCGATCTACCCGCGCAGGGGAAGCAAGAACTCCATCTCTACCCAGCTTGCCGGCGGCATCCTTCCCGGCACGGTAGACTTCTACAAGCTTATCGGCAAATCCAGCTGGTACCTCCCGCTTCCAGGCGACTTCGTTGTCAACCTGTCCACCGACCACGGCTACCTCGGCACCTTCAGTGATGACGACTACTTCCCGTATACCGAGTCGTTCTACATGGGTGGCAGTGGCCTGTCAACCCTGCCAACCGTACCGCTTCGCGGCTACGACGACCGTTCACTCGGCGACCCGGACGACAACACCAGCCTTTACTCAGGAAGGGTCTACAGCAAGTTCACCACAGAACTTCGCTACCCCATCACGCTTTCTCCGACCGCCAGCGTCTATGCCCTTGCCTTCGCAGAAGCCGGCAACCTCTGGGCAGATCCTGACGACTTCTCCTACACCGACCTCAAGCGCGCGGCAGGTCTCGGCCTCCGCCTCTACCTGCCGATCATCGGCCTCGTAGGGCTCGATTACGGATATGGATTCGACTCGGTTAAAAGCGATGACGCAGACAACCAGGGATGGAAATTCATCTTCAGCTTCGGCCAGTTTGCAGATTAAAAACATCATTTTATACTTATACATTATGAGGATATAGGTATAAAATGTATTTTATAGTCAACCCCCACCTTTCCGGACACCCCGGAGAGTGTGGGGTTTTTTATTACTGCAATAAACCAACGGAGGCAATGATGAAAAAAGCACTATCACTCGTGATGGTCTTTGTAGCGGGGTTCATGTGGTCTTCCACAGGCATCTCTGCACAAAAGTATGTCAGCGGCAACATTGGCATTAACTGGTTCAACGACGCTGAAACAAGCGAAGCAGGCACAGACCTGGATAAAATCAAGCTTAATTCAGGACTTACCCTGACAGGTGCATTCGGCTGCGATTACGGCGCTTACAGGGTTGAAGGTGAACTCGGCTACCAGTCCAGCGAAGTCGACAGCATTGTAGACCTTGCAGAAAACACTACAGATGAAGATGTCAGCGCAGACGTTGCTATCGTCTCGCTCATGATGAACGGCTACTACGACATCGAGCTCAGCGGAATTGAGATCTCACCCTACGCCGGTGTAGGCGCAGCACAGGTCTCGTTCGACGACTGGAACGATGGCACTGCTGATACAAATGAAACAACCCTGGCCTGGCAGCTCGGTGCAGTCTTTGGATTCCCGGTAGCCGACAACATCATGCTCGACGCCCGCTACCGCTACTTCAAAACAACCGATTTCAATTTAGACCTTTCAGGAGCTGAAACCGACCTGGAAACCCACAGCGCCCTGCTCGGCATGCGCATCAACATCGACTAACCACCAAACACACCGAGAGGAGGCTCCGCCTCCTCTCGATTGGGGACGTTCCTAAATAACTGCAAAAAGTAGAAACACTACTTACTTGCCAGGCAAAGTCTAAAAAGGGGGGATGGTCTCGCCCCCTCCTTTTATTGCAGTTATTTAGGAACGTCCCTTGTTGATTTCGTCGCGGAGGCGGGCGGCTTCTTCGTAGTCTTCTTTGTCTATAGCCTCTTGAAGCCGTTTCTCGAGGTCGGCAATGGAGAACTCAGTCTTTGAAGCAGATGGGGTTGTTGACGGCAGCTCGGGAGGTTTTGCGGCTTCACCTTCTGGCAGCGCGCCCTCTGCTTTCTCATCTTCTTCCCTGATACCAGCTTCATCCATAATCTCCTCCGACACGAAAATCGGGGCGGAAAAGCGCACGGCAATGGCTATGGCATCGCTGGGGCGAGCATCTATTTCGTGCGACTCGCCGTCCATTTCGCACACGACCTTTGCATAGAACGTCTCGTTATGCAATTCGTCTATGACGATTTCCGTTACATTGAGCTGGAAGGTATCAGCCACAGCCTTGAAAAGATCATGCGTAAAGGGACGCGGTGGCTTGATGTTCTCAAGCTTGAGCGCTATAGCCTGCGCCTCGAACCCGCCTATGATGATCGGAAGCTTCCTTTTACCCTCAACCTCGTAAAGTATCAGCGCATAAGCTCCGTTCGTATGGGGACTTGTCGATAATCCGAGTATATCTACCTGTACTTTATTCATCTACTATATCGTCTACTCTACATTTCTGATGCACCTACCATAACAAGATAATGCCTTTAATCATTTCTTGCCCATGCGCTCCTCGAGAAGATCCTGCAGGCGAGGAAGCACTTCGTGCACATCACCCACAAGCCCATAATCAGCTGCAGCAAAAATCGGAGCATCAGGGTCGCTGTTGAGTGCCACAATGGTACCTGCGCCCCCTATACCAGCAAGGTGCTGCACTGCCCCTGAAATACCACAGGCTATATAGAGCCTGGGAGCAACCGTTCTGCCGGTCTGCCCGATCTGCTCGGCATGGGGTCGCCACCCCTCATCAACGGCACTACGGCTGGCCCCTACGCGTCCGCCAAGCAAGACTGCAATCGACTCGAGCATACTGAAGCCTTCAGGACCACCCATACCGCGCCCCCCGGCAAGAATAATCTCCGCCTCACCGATATCCCCCGCTTCACCATGAGCAACCAGCTCCTCAACGAGCACACCGAGCATCCCGGACACACCTGGCTGCTCCGGCAGACTCACTGCCTCAACAATCGGATTCCCCTCGAAAGAACCACCAGCTCCAGCACCTGATCCCGGGCGGAGCGTAAAGATTTTCCTCAGGGTTTCAAGCCTGTAGCGCCCCCGAACCCCTCCGGCATAGAGCAGTGCATCGGCTACAATTTCCCCGTCTTCCATACGAAGATCGAGCGCATCCGACGCCAACCCGGCCTCCAGGCGCACTGCGAGCTCCGGGCCGAGATCTGCCCCCGATGACGAATGGAGCATGAAGACGCACTCCGCATCCACCTTAAGCAGAACACCCTCTACCGCATCCAGCAGCAAGTCTGGCCGGGGAGACGCAAACCGCTCGTCTTCCACAACGAACAACCGCCCGTTGCCCTCAAGCTGGCTCTCCAGCCCGTTGATTCCAGCCGGAACAGCCACGACGCCAACCACTTCAGCATCACCACACTCACAGGCAATCCTCTGCGCGTCTTTCCATACTTCGGCAGAACGGGATAACACTACCCCTTCCCGCTGCTCAAGCACCACCAGAAACTTTCTCATACAATCAACTATCAAAAATTAACGTCACTCCCAACTCCTCACGCTTCCACACTCACGCGTGACTCATAATCGTTGCCGCCACATCCTCCACCGATGCAAGCATCCGGCAGTTTCTCCGACGGTCCACACTCGTAAGCCGGTCAACAACAGTTCTCTGCGCCTCGGCAACCGATACCGTCACTGCGTGAATTGGCTTCTTTTTAGCCAGCATCACCGCCTTGATATTGGTCTTCCTCGGCACATTCAGCCCTTTCTCGGCCGTAAGCAGCAATGGCAGGTCTGCCTCAACGCGCTGCCGACCTGTCTCGATCTCCCGTTCAAGCCGGGCACGGCCATCAACAACATCCACCTGCACCACGCGGCTGATAACCCTCAAGCCAAGCATCTCTGCAAGCATAGCACCAACCGCACCACGCCCGCTCTGCACCGACAGCTTACCACACAAAACAATATCTGGCTTCCCGGCAGGAAGCGTTGCTATCACCCTTGCAAGCGACATCGCCACAAGGTAAGCATCACCGCTCTGGCCTTCCCCGAGAAACGCCTCGTCAGCACCCATGGCAAGAGCTTTGCGCAACACATCCTTGTGCTCAGCCCCGCCAACGGCAACAGCACTCACCGTAGCGCCGCAGCACTCCTTCAGGCGCACCGCTTCTTCAACAGCGTACTCATCATAAGGATTCATGACCATGCTCGCCCTCGAAAGATCGACCACACCATCCACAACATCTATCCTCGATGCCGTATCAGGCACCGCCGTACAACAAACGACTATATGCATAGCAAAACAGAAATTTCAGGTTACCATGAAAAAGTGACCTCGTTGGCCATGCGCCCCCTCCTCTGTCACTTTTTCCATAAACTATTGTATTATGCAATACTCTATAATCCAAACGTTCACCCAAACCTGACTCACCATGAAGGAACAATCCAGGCGCAATTTCCTTAAAACTTCAATCAAGGCCGGAGCAGCCTCGCTGGCAATCGGCACCCCCCTCCTCGCAACAGGATGCCAGAATCCCTCACCATCGGAGACAGACGCCCCTAACATCGTCTCTTCCAAAAAATTCCAGTGGAAAATGCTCACCACCTGGCCACCAACCCTCCCCGTTCTTCAGGACGCAGCCAAGCTCTTTGCCGAGTGGGTCGGCCAGATGAGCAATGGTCGTCTCGACATCCAGGTCTACGGTGGCGGTGAACTTGTCCCGGCACTTGAAGCCTTTGATGCCGTCAGCCAGGGCATCGCCGAAATCGGTCATGGTGCCTCCTACTACTGGTCCGGCAAAGTCCCTGCCGCCCAGTTCTTCGCCGCAGTCCCCTTCGGCATGAACCCGCAGCAGCTCAACTCATGGCTCATCAGCGGTGGTGGTATGGAACTGTGGGAAAAAGTATACGCTCCCTTCAACCTCATCCCGCTGCAGGGAGGCAACACCGGCATACAGATGGGAGGATGGTTCAACAAGGAAATCAACACCACTGACGACCTCCGGGGCCTCAAAATGCGTATTCCCGGCCTCGGAGGCAAAGTCATCACCAAGGCAGGTGGAGCTGCTATCCTCTCAGCAGGCGGTGAGATCTATACCAACCTCGAACGAGGCGTCATCGACGCCACCGAGTGGATCGGTCCCTACCACGACTACATGATGGGCTTCTACAAGGTTGCAAAGTTCTACTACTACCCGGGCTGGCATGAACCAGGCACCAACTTCGAGTTCTTCATCAATAAGGGTGCCTTCCAGAAGCTCCCCTCAGACCTGCAGGCAATTGTCAGAACTGCAGCCGCCCGCACCAACCACTGGGTACTCTCTGAATTCGAGGCAAAGAACAACATCTACCTGAAAAAACTTATAGAAGAAGAAAATGTCGACCTCAGACAGTTCCCCAAAGAGGTCATCGATCAGCTACGGATCTATTCAAATGAAGTGATCGAAGAAATCACCGAAAAAGATCCGCTAAGCAAAGAGGTCTATGCCGCGTATACCAGCTTCCGCAAGCAGATCTCGCAATGGTCCGGCATTTCCGAAAAACTCTACTATTCGGTAGTGGCAGGGGGTGCGTAACCCCCTACCTTCCAAGTAAATCAGGCAGCCAGGTCACTGTCCCGGGGAAGATGATGATCAGGACCAGCATCAACACCTGGATGACGATAAACGGAATAATTCCTCGGTAGAGATGCCCGGTCGTCACCTCCCTGGGAGCCACCCCCTTGAGGTAGAACAGCGAAAATCCGAACGGCGGCGTCAGGAATGACGCCTGCAGGTTCATGGCAATCAGCACACCCACCCAGAGCAGGTCGACCCCGAACGCTGTGAACACCGGTGCAACCACCGGCACGATAATAAAAATGATCTCGATAAAATCGATAAAAAAGCCGGCAATAAACACCCCGAGCATCACGATCGCCAGGAAAAACTCCGGCTGAAAATTCGCCTGCATGATCGCGTCTGAAAGAATCCTGTCACCATGCATCCCCCTGAACACCAAGCTGAAAGCACTTGCTCCTGCAAGGATAATAAACACCATAGACGTCAGCCAGGTCGTCTCGCGCATCACGGCGCGCAGCACCTCCATGGTCATCTTGCGCTGGTACAAGGTCAGCAATATCGCACCGAACGCACCTATTGCAGCCGCCTCTGTCGGTGAAGCGATACCGGCAAAAATAGAACCAAGCACGGCAAGCACAAGAAGCATCGGCACCACGAATGCCTCGAGAAGCGTCTTCCACGCAATCCCTTTGCCCCCGGCAGCATCCTTCGGCACAGGAGGCATGGAATCCGGACGCAGCAGGGAAAGCATGATGATATAGAGCATATAGCACACCACCAGCAGCACTCCCGGCACAAACGCACCCATGAACATATCGCCCACTGAAACATTGAGAATACTGCCAAGCAGTACAAGAACGATACTCGGCGGAATAATCTGGCCAAGCGTCCCCGATGCAGCGATCGTTCCCGTAGCCAGTTCAGGCCGGTATCCCCGCTTCAGCATGGCAGGCAGGCTCATCAGCCCCATGGTCACCACCGTAGCCCCCACAATCCCTGTAGAAGCAGCCAGGAGCGCCCCCACAATCACAACAGAAAGGGCAAGACCTCCCCTGAACCGTCCAAACAGGCTCCCCATGCTTTCAAGCAACCGTTCAGCAATACCCGACTTCTCGAGCATCACGCCCATGAACACGAACAGCGGAACCGCAAGCAGCACATAATTGGTCATCGTGCCCCAGATCCTCATCGGCAGAAGCGCAAAAAAATCGAGTCCGAACGTCATCACGCCGAACAGGACCGACACCCCACCAAGGGTAAGAGCAACCGGGTATCCCAACAAAAGCAGCAGGAATACCGAAGCAAACATGATAAACGGCATCATCTCGCTCATAGCTGCACCTCCTTCGGAACAGGCTGACCCAGCAGCACCAGCAGTGAACGCCCCATGCCGGCACTCCCCTGCAGCAACAGCATCACGAAGCCTACAGGTATCGCGCCTTTCAGGAGAAAGCGGAACCCAAGCCCGCCCGGATCAGGTGACGACTCCATGATCATGAACGAATTGTAGACAAAAGGCCATGAAGAAACCACAAGCACCACAGAGAAAGGAAGCAGGAACACCACACCCCCGACAAGGTTCACCAGGGCCTGCTGCCTGGGCGAAAACCGGGAATAGAACACATCGACCCGGACATGCTTGTCCTGCTGCAACGTTACGGCAGCACCAAGCAGGAAAATAAGCGCAAACAGGTGCCATTCGAGCTCCTGGACTGCAACACTGCTCGAAGACAACACGTAACGGGTAAACACATCGTAAACGATCACGAGAACAAGCAGGAGGGAAAGCCAGCTAACCATACTTCCGATCCGCCTGGTCAACCTGTCGATAAAGAGGATATAACGGCTGAGTAACTGCATAAGCATTGAGGGCCTGGTTGGCGAGGAACCATCTGGGCGGACACAAAAAAAGCCGCAGTTACGCGGCTTTATCATGTACAACCTTGTGCCCGAGAGGAGATTCGAACTCCTACACCTTTCGGCGCTACCCCCTCAAGATAGTGTGTCTACCAATTCCACCACTCGGGCATATGTAAATCACTGCTGGTTGTTGCAGTGAAGCGTGAGAATAGAAGGACTCGAACCTTCGACCCACTGCTTAAAAGGCAGTTGCTCTACCAACTGAGCTATATTCTCAACCGGGAACCAGGCAAGTAATTACTTGTTCTGGTACCTCAACCTCTTCTTGTGACGGTTCTTGCGACGAAGCTTCTTGCGCTTGTGCACCGCCATCTTATGACGCTTTCTTTTCTTTCCGCAAGGCATGAATCTGTACTTCCTTATTTTTAAAGGCTCATAATATAGAGCCTGCGTTGCTGAAATCCAAATTTTTCCTTAAAAAAAACCGAAGGAAATATCCTGCCTGCGGCAGGACTCACAATGTAAGAAAACGGTTAAGAATTCCAAAACTTAAGCATTCATATACTTAAAGAACTCCTTGTTATCCTTCGTATCCGACATCTTCTCGCGCATGAACTCCATGCACTCAATCGGATTCTTATCAGCAAGGTACTTGCGAAGCAGCCAGGTCCTCGAAAGCTGTTCCTGGGAGAAGAGCAGCTCCTCTTTTCGCGTACCCGACTTGAGGATATCGATAGCAGGGAAAATCCTCCTCTCCGAAAGTCTCCTGTCGAGCACAAGTTCCATGTTACCAGTACCCTTGAACTCCTCGAAAATAACATCATCCATACGCGATCCGGTATCGACCAGCGCCGTAGCGATAATCGAAAGGCTGCCACCCTCCTCGATGTTTCTCGCCGCACCGAAAAAGCGTTTCGGCTTGGTCAGCGCGTTAGCATCAATACCACCGGAGAGAATCTTTCCGGAATGCGGGATAATCGTGTTGTGCGCCCTTGCAAGTCGTGTAATGGAATCAAGCAGGATCACCACATCGCGACCAACCTCAACCAGCCTTTTAGCCTTCTCGAGTACCATATCGGCAACCTGCACATGGCGTTCCGGATCCTCATCGAACGTTGAACTCACCACCTCAGCCGGCACACTGCGCTGCATGTCTGTCACCTCTTCAGGACGCTCGTCAATCAGGAGCACGATCAGGTACACCTCAGGATGGTTGGCGATAATCGCATTGGCAACCGTCTGCAGGAGCATCGTCTTACCGGTTTTCGGCTGCGCAACAATCAAGCCCCTCTGGCCCTTGCCTATCGGGGTGAAAATATCCATAATCCTGCCGCAATGCTCATTCTGCCGTGTCTCAAGAACCAGCCTTTCGGTTGGAAACAGCGGCGTCAGGTTCTCGAAGAACGGACGTTCCCTGGTGATATCCGGATCCTTGCCGTCAATCGTGTTAATCTTCAGCAGAGCAAAAAAGCGTTCACCTTCCTTCGGCGCCCGAACCTGGCCCGACACGGTATCGCCGGTCCTCATGTTGAATCGTTTGATCTGGGAAGGGGAAACGTAGATATCGTCAGGCGAGGAAAGGTAGTTGTAATTGGAGGAGCGAAGGAAGCCGTAGCCCTCGGGGATCACTTGAAGCACCCCGGTATTCACCATAACCTGGTTGTTCTCGGAACTGCTTCCTTTCTGCGACTGAGCCTCGATAATCTTGTAAATCAGCTCTTCCTTCCTGAATCCCGCCGTCACGACCCCAAGCTCCTTGGCCAAGGCGTTCAACTCGTGAACTTTCTTTTTCTGGAGCATGTTAATGTCCAGGCCGTTTGCTGCTGAATTGTTCGACATTATAGTTTCTTCATCTCTTGATTATGGTAAAACAATAAAGGCTGAACTCAAAGGTAACAGGCATGCCACACCGCCCTGGAGAGCGATTTCTGCATGCAGTAAGAAGCATCGTTACGAAAGAGTAGGGACCTTGTCACCTGATTAGATATATGCCTGAAAGAAGCTGTGATAGGCGGAAGTTGAGATAATGCATTGTGGACCGGGAACGTGTCTTCACGAATGCAACAGGTATGATAACACATTACTAATATACAACTTTTCAACTAAACTTCACCCGCAAAAATAACCCGCCGCACCTACCCTTCACTCTTGAGAGTGCTCTCCAGCAACGCACCAGCAAGGTAGAACGAGCCGGTCACCAGCACAAGGTCATTTTCACCAACAGAGTTCCGCACAAGTTCCAGAGCTTCAGCAATACCAGCTGTAGCAACAGCTTCGAACCCCTTAGCACGGCAACGTTCTGCAAGCTCTAGAGCCGGCACACCGCGTTCTACCGGCAATGTCACCGTCACGAACCTCGTTGCTATCCGCCCGAGCTCAGCGATAACAGTCCAGGCATCCTTATCGTCAGCAAGCCCGAGTACAACAACAACATTCCGGTAGCGGTCACGCATCCGCCCGATCACATCCACACTTCCCTGTATTCCATCCGCATTGTGCGACACGTCCAGCACCAGGTCGGGACGGCTCGACAATCGCTCCAGCCTTCCACGATACCCTGTCGAACGCATGGCGGCAAAGCCCTGCTGCACAGCCGACAGAGACAGGCCGGCATGCTTTGCCACCCGCTCGGCAAGCGCCAGGGTAGGCGCATGGAACGCGCCGCTTACCGGTGCCCTGTACTGACTGCGTCCATTCTCATCAGTAACGCCAAAGCAAAGTTCTCCCAGCTCTTCCGACTCCACATCAACCCGGGCTTCCCCTGGAATCCGTTGAAGCGGAGCCCCAAACTGCAGTGCTGCATCAATGATCGGCTGCAGCGCCACGGGATCATCAACCGCTGTATACACATCACACCCCTCCTTGATAATCGCAGCCTTCTCGGCAGCGATCAGGTCCAGGGTGGAACCAAGCCAGCCCGTATGGTCAAGCCCGATACTCGGAATCACCACGTAACGGGGATGCACCACGTTCGTAGCATCCAGGCGACCGCCCATCCCGGTCTCCACAACCGACACCTCAACACCCTCGTCGGCAAAATAGCGGAACGCCATAGCTGTTGTCGTCTCAAAAAAGGTATACCCTTCACGCTGCACCGTATCGTGGAGCAGCGTACAATACTCCGCAACCCGTTCTTCAGAAATCATGCGCCCGTCAACCCGCATCCGCTCGGTAAACGACACAAGATGAGGCGAGGTATAGAGCCCTGTCCTGTATCCGGCAGCCGTAAACATCGACGCAAGAGCCGCTGCCGCGGTACCCTTTCCATTAGTACCGGCAATATGGATAACCATGCCTAGGCGCTCATGCGGATCACCTACCACTGAAAGCAGGGCACGAACACGCTCAAGGCCAGGCTTGATACCGAACCGGTGAAGAGGAAAAAGAAAATCGAGCGACTGACGGTAATTCACTTACCAGGGGACTAATGATTTCTGATATGCTGCAGCGCTATGCGCACCACTTCCTCAACCCTGGGCTGCTCCATTCCCTGCAATGCTGCTGTCACAGCCTCTTCAGCAGAGCTTTTCGAAAAGCCAAGCGTCATCAGTGCCTGGAGCGCATCCTCCGACACATTGAGGGCAGGTATCGCAACCGCGGTCTTACCTTTCGCACCTTTTTCGTGCAATTTGAGGATCCTGTCACGAAGTTCGAGAATGATACGCCCGGCTGTCTTACGACCAACACCAGTGATTCCGAACAGCTTTTCAGGAACATTTGCCATAATCGCCTCCTGGATCTCCTGCACCGGCAGGCCAGAAAGGATGGCAAGAGCGAGTTTAGGGCCAACACCTGTAATGGAAAGCAGTAACCGGAACAACTGTCGCTCTTCCTCATCTATAAAACCGTAGAGCTGCATCAGGTCTTCCTTGACCTGCAGATGGGCAAGAAGGGTCACCTCGCTTCCTGGCAGAGGAAGGCGGCGAAACGTACTGTCTGAAATTGAAAGCAGGTAAGCGACACCCATAACGTCAATAACAGCCTCTCCCGGGGAAGACGCCACCAGCTCACCGCGAAAATATGCAAACATGCTTCAGGGCAGGAAAGCGGTCCCGCGGCTGCGGGACCTGCTTAAAAAAAGGAGAATCAGGCTTTCTCCGTGTAGGAGCTAACCAGCTTGGTAAGCTGCGACTTCTTGCGGGAAGCCTTGTTTGGATGGATATAACGTTTCACACCAAGCCTGTCAAGCTTCTGGACGGCAGAACGGTATGCAGCCTCAACCTCACCCTTGTCCGCATTCGTATCGATAAGTTTCTGAACGTTTTTCAGAAGGCCTTTAAGTTCGAACTTACGGGCCCTGTTCCTTGCATTGCGTCTGGCAGACTGCCGAAGCCTTTTCTCAGCTGATTTGTGTAACGGCATAAACTCTTGTCTCTGATAGATAAATTTGAATTCCGTCCGGACTCCCCGGATAAAAGGTTTTTAATATAAAAAATCAATTCAAAAACTTCAAACCAATTTTCCCCATTCTCACATTCCTCTTCTATGCACACAGCACCCATCACGCCTCACTCGGCTGATGCATCCTCTCGGGATGCTGCAGCAGGTAAAGCTTGTAATAAAGACCCTTGGCAGCCAGCAGCTCCTGGTGAGTACCAACTTCACGGATCTTCCCCTTGTGCATCACGATAATCCTGTCGGCATGCTGCACCGTCGACAACCGGTGCGCGATCACGATCGACGTACGCCCCTGCATCAGTGTTGCCATGGCCCCCTCAATCAACCCCTCGGTCTCGGTATCGACCGAGCTGGTCGCCTCATCGAGCACCAGCACCTCGGGATTGTAGAGCAATGCACGCACAAACGCCAGCAACTGCTTCTGTCCAACAGAAAGCCCGGCCCCGTTTTCCCGAACCCGGTAGTCATAGCCACCCGGCAGCTTCTCGATAAACCGGTGCGCCCCCACAATCCGCGCTGCCTTCTCGATCTCCCGGTCGGTGACGCCTTCGCGGCCAAACGCCAGGTTTTCCCTGATCGTCCCTGAAAACAGGAACACATCCTGCATCACCACCCCAATCATCCTGCGCAGCACGCGATCCGGTATATCCCGGATATCCACACCGTCAACCGTCACAGCACCGCGGCTGACCGGATAAAGCCTCGAAAGCACATTGATAATCGTACTCTTCCCGCTCCCCGTTGCGCCAACAATGCCCACCTTCTCGCCATGCTGCACATGGAAAGAAATATCGCGAAGCACCCAGTTCTCGTCAGTATAGGCAAACCAGAGATTTTCAAACCTGATCTCGCGCTGAAACTCCTTCAGTTCAACCGGGCGCCTAGGCTCCGGCGACACATCATCCTCCTCCAGCAGCTTGAAAATCCTGTCGGAGCTTGCAAGTGCAGTCTGCATGATATTGAACTTGTCCGACAGGTGCTGCAGCGGGCGGAAAAACAGCCAGATATACTGCACGAACGACACAACCACACCAAGAGTGATATCGTTACCGAGCATCCTCGTCGCACTGTACCAGATCACCATCCCCGCAGCCACAGAGCTGATAAGCTCTACCAGGGGATAGTAGATCGAGAAATAGAACACCGTCCTGATATTGGCATCCCGGTACTCACGGTTGATCTCCTCGTGCCGCTTTGCCTCGTCAGCCTCACGTGAAAAGAGCTGCACAATGTTCATCCCCGAAATATGCTCCTGCAGGAAAGAGTTGAGCCGGGCCAGGTGGGTTCGTACATCCTGGAACGCAAGGCGCACGCGGCTCTTGAATGAAATCGTCACATAGATCACCACGGGCAGTACCCCCAGAACAATCAGGGTCAGCTCCCAGTCGATCATGAACATCAGCGCCACAATGAAAAACAGCTGCAGGAGATCACCGATAATGGTCACCAGCCCGCTCGAAAGCAGCTCGTTCAACGCCTCCACATCATTGGTCGCCCTCGTGATAAGCCGCCCGATAGGGTTCCTGTCGTAAAACCGTACAGAAAGCTTCTGCAGGTGACGGAAAATATCCATCCGCAGGTTCAGCACCGCCTTCTGACCAATCAGCTGCGTCAGGTACGTCGCAGCATACTGCTTCAAACCATCGAGCAGCACAACCCCGAGCAAAAGCATGCTGATAGTCCCAAGCCCCTGGATATCACCGGGAATAATGTAGTCATCTATGGCAAGCCTCGTGATAAAGGGGCGTAACGGACCAAGGATAGCCCCCGCCACTGTCACCAGCACCGCCATAAAAAGCAACCCCTTGTAGGGCCACACATAGGTCAGGAGACGCTTGATGATATACGAATCAACAGACCCCTTCCGGCCACCCTTCAGCATATCATCCTGCTGCTGGCTGAATCCGCCGCCTCTGCCGCCACCGCCAGCCATTCCCCTACCGTAACTCATAACACATACATCTTAAACATTATCCTTCCTCTATCCGCTCCTCGATCTCCGCGCAGAACAGCCCGGCAAGGCGTTCAGCCTCATCGGCAGTCGGAGCCTCAATATAAATACGAAGGATCGGCTCAGTATTCGATGGCCGCATATGCACCCATGAATCCTCGAAATCAAGCTTCAATCCATCCTGCATATTTGCATGCGCCTCAGGATGTGAATCGGCAATCTCGTGAAACACCAGGTCCAGGCTCTCCCTATCGGCATCGAACCGCACTTTCCGCTTGATCATCACGTAGTCTGGATACTCACGGCGGAACGCACTCAGGCACTTCTCCCCCGTCGTCCGTTCGCGCCACTCGGCAAATGCCTGCACAAAAAGGCCGATCCCGGCAAGCGCATCTCGCCCGTAATGGAGTTCCGGCAGGATCACCCCACCGTTACCCTCGCCACCAATCACCGCGTTGGAAGCTTTCATCAACGTTGTCACGTTAGCCTCACCAACCTTCGCGCTCAGGCACTGCTGGCCATGCCGCACAGCAACATCACGCAGCGCCCTGCTGCTCGACAGGTTATTGACCACCGTACCCGGCCTGTGCTGCAGGTAGAAATCCGCACACACCACCAGTGTATACTCCTCGCCAAACAGCGAACCATCCTCGCAAATCAACGCCAGCCTGTCTACATCCGGATCAACCACGATAGCGAAATCACAGGAAAGCTCCTTCATCGCCGCGATAGTCGCCCCAAGGTTTTCAGCAACCGGCTCGGGATTACGCGGAAACATCCCTGTACCATTACAGGCTATCGTTTCAACCGCCTCTATCCCCAATGCCGCGCAAAGCTCAGGCACGATAAACGAACCAGCACCCTCAACCGCATCCACCAGCACACGGAACCCCTGGCGCTGGATCACAGACCGGTCAACGCACGACAGGTCAAGCACCTGGCTGATATGCTCATCATCATAGCTGCTGTTCGGCTCTATCGCCTCCACCCCGTCCCAGCGGGCAAGCGCATACTTCTCTTCCCGAAGCACGCAGAGCAACTCCTCAAGCTCAACCTCGTCAAGAAACTCCCCTCGCTGGTTGAGCAGCTTCAGGGCATTCCACTCCAGCGGATTGTGCGATGCAGTAATAATAATACCACCCTGCGCCTCCTCGCCAGTCACGGCAAGCTCCACCGTAGGAGTTGTCGCAATGCCAAGATCCACAACCCGGCAACCGCACAGCGCAAGCGTACTGCATACCAGTTGTGAAATCACCACACCCGTAGGCCTTGTATCGCGGCCAACAACCACTACAGGCGCCCCTTCCACCCCCTGCATCCGTCCACGGATCCAGGTCGCAAACGCCTGCGAAAAAGATGAAAGCACCCGGGGAGTCAGGCTCTCGCCCACAATCCCACGCACTCCGGAAACACTCACCATCAAGCTCATAGCTCAGGAATTTTCAGATTTGATTCAGAAAGCTGTCGCGCATGAATATACTAAAAACACATCACCCTAAAACCCTCACAACGAACTGTCTCGCAGCACCTCCACCGGCTCAAGCCGGGCAGCCTTGGTTGAAGGCAGAAATGCCGCAAGCGTACTGATCAGCACCGTTGCGAGAATGACCAAAAGGAAATACCAGATATTCCACGACATACTGAACCCGGTCTTCGTCAGCGGCCCCTGCGACGTCTCAACAGGGAACGACGCAAGCAGGTTGATCGACCCGATCGAAAGCACCCCTCCTGCCATAGCGCCAAGCAGTCCCACCAGGAACCCCTCCAGCACAAACACCATCACCAGCGACCGGGCAGAAAACCCGAGCGACTTCATAATGGCAATGTCACGGCTTTTTTCGAAAATAGTGGTAATCAGGATGTTAGCCACGCCAAACCCCGACACCACGCCTACAAACCCAACCAGCGACATCACGATATACCCGATACGCGTAAACAGCGCCAGCACGCTCGCATTCTCCTCCTGCCAGGTCGGTGCCCTGTAACCAGTTACCCGCTCGAGCGACAGTGCCAGCCCCTGGTTATCGAGCGGATCTTTCACCTTCAGCGCAATACCGCTCACCTTGTTGGCCGGAAACTCCTCGATAATCTGGCCGAACTTCAGGCTGCAGAGCACACTGTTATCCACCGCATTGATCCCGGTAAAGAAACAGCCAGCAACCTTGCACTGCTGCGGCGGACCAGACGCTGGCACCACGGTCACCTCGTCATCCAGTGCAATCCCCAGGTCCCGTGCCACCGTTCTGCCCACCAGGAGCGCCCCGGGCGTTTTGAGAAACAGGTCGATATTCCCCGATGTCAGCTTTCCCTCTATACCCGTAATCTCGTCTTCTCGTGCAATATCAACCCCCTTGAGCAGCACCGGCAGGTTACGGTTGCTATGCACAACCATCACCTGCGAGCTCACGTACGGTGAAGCCGCAACCACATCCCGGCCAAAATCCCTACTATCGAGCAAGTCAAGGACCCGACGATAGTTCCGAATCTCCTCCCGCTCCTCCTTCTGGATATTCTCCTCTACAAATGCCCGACGCCCCACCGCCGCATCGGAAAGCAAGTCAACCGGCAAAGGCTTGAGCTCCTCGCCCTTCAGCGTAATATGCGGTGCCGCATCCACAATCGTCTCCACAAACGAATCCAGCAGCCCCCTGGTAAGCGAAATCGTGGTGATCAGCACCATCGTGCTCACCGCAACCCCCGTAAGCGTCGTCAACGTCTGCCGCTTCCGCCCCACAAGGTGCCGCATTGCTATGGTAAAAATCGTCTTCAGCATCTATCTCCACCTCATTGCAAACGCCTAACTACGCCCCTCTTACAAGCATATATATTTTCAATATTATTCATTAACTTAACAAGTCAATAACAAATCATCTCAAACCGTGCCGCCACAAGGCCTCATGGAAGAAGTACGAAACCAGACCGTCGAACGCAAGCACAGCCATGTAGAGCTCTGCCTCAACGCAGATGTCTCCTTTTCAAGCCGCACAAACGGCCTCGAACACATAGAGCTCGTGCACAACGCCGCCCCGGAACTCGATTTCCAGGACATAGACCTGTCCACCACCTTTCTCGGGCAGCGTATCGACTATCCCTTCATGATCTCCTCCATGACAGGCGGCTACGGCCATGCCGAAGAGCTCAACCGCACCATTGCCGAAACAGCCGCCCGGCTCAACATTCCGCTCGGCGTTGGCAGCATGCGCCAGGCACTTGAAAACAGCGACCACCAGAAAAGCTTCAGCGTTGTCCGCCAGGCCGCGCCCGATATTCCTGTTTACGCCAACATAGGCGCACCGGAAGTTGCTTCTGGCCTCACCGAAGAACAGCTTGCAGCACTCATCGGCATCGTAGACGCCAACGCCCTCATCATACACCTCAACCCTGCCCAGGAGCTCTTCCAGCCCGAAGGCAGCACCAACTTCCAGCATCTGCTCAGGGAAATAGACAGGACAGCCTCACGCCTTCCCGTACCGATCATCGCCAAGGAAGTAGGCTGCGGTATATCCGGCAACACAGCCCGGCAGCTGCTCGATGCAGGTGTCACCGTCATCGATGTAGCCGGCGCAGGCGGACTGTCGTGGCAGAAAGTCGAAGAAGAACGGTACCGCAAACAGTTCGGTACCGACAACCGTTTCAGCCCCGGGGCCCTCGAACAACTGCTTGAATGGGGAATACCCACGGCCACCTGCCTGCTCGACATTGCAAAACTCAAGGAAGAGCAGCCCCGTTACGCCGATGCCCCGGTCATAGCTTCAGGCGGCATAAAGAACGGTATAGATATAGCCAAGTCAATCGCCCTCGGCGCAAGCATAGCCGCCTCGGCAGGCATGATGCTCAAAGCGCTCGACCAGGGCACATTGCAGGAAACCATCCAGCAGTGGATGAACGAACTAAGAGCCGTCATGTTCCTGACCGGCTCGCCTGATATAGCAGCGTTACAACAAACAACCATACGAATCACCAATGCATAGTTCCGCAACCGCCATCAGCCTGACCCAGGAGCAGGTAGAACAGAAATACAAGGCCTATTACACCCGTATACAGGAAACCCTTGCCGGCTGCTTCACCAAAACCTCCCCGGAATCCATCTACGCGCCAGCACGCTACATCCTCGAAGGCAAAGGCAAGCGCATACGCCCGGTACTGACCATGCTGGCAGCAGAAGCCGTAAGCGGTTCGCCCGACAATGCAGTCAATACCGCCGCAGGGATCGAGATCCTGCACAACTTCACCCTCATGCATGACGACATCATGGACGCCGCAGACCTCCGCCACGGCAGGCCAACCGTCCACCTAGTCTGGGATGAAAACGCAGCCATCCTCTCGGGCGACATGATGATCGCCTACGCCTACGAAATGGCCCTCAAGACTGACACTCCGAGGATCACAGAAATCATCCGCATCCTCAACGACGCAAACATCACCGTCTGCGAAGGCCAGGCGCTCGACATGGAACTCGAAAAACGTACCGATGCCACCATCGCCGACTACCTCGACATGATCTCCAAAAAAACCGGGCGCCTCATCTCCGCAGCTCTCGAAGCAGGCGGCGTTGTCGGCAACGCAACCCCGGACCAGCTCAAGGCTCTCCTCACCTTCGGTGAAAGAATCGGACGCGCCTTCCAGGTCCAGGACGACTACCTCGACATCATGGCAGAAAACGGCAAATCAGGGAAAATACCCGGTGGCGACGTCATCAACGGCAAAAAAACCTACCTGCTGCTCCGCTCCCTCGAGCTGACCACAGGCGACGAAAGGAACCTGCTCCAGTCCATCATCGACAACAACGGCATCGACGCAAGCCGCGTCCCGGAAATCAGGACCATTTTCGCACAGTGCGGTGTACTCGAAGAAGCACAGGAACTCATCAACACCGACACCGAAGAAGCCCTGAAAGCCATTGACGAACTCCCAAACAAAGAAGGTCGCGACGCCCTCAAAGGCCTCGCCCTCAAGCTGATGAAACGGGATTTCTGATACCACGTAACCACACAACACAACTGTCCCATGAGTTCTCCCCACTCAGACAGGCATTCCGATATCCTCAACCTGCTGGTCCTCACCCGAATCAAGGGGCTTGGACCAGCCCGTATCGGGGCCCTGCTCAGGAAAGCCCAGGCACCCGAAGCTGCATTCAGCCTTTCCCGCCGCGACCTCATAACCATTCCAGGCATCGGCACAAAGCTCGCAACAAGCATCGCCACAGCACTGCAGAATACCCGGGAAACCTCCCGCCTCCGTGACGAAGCAGCGCGCATGCTCGACAAGCTTCCGGCACAGGGAATAACCATCGTCACCCTGCTCGACCCCGACTACCCGCCGCTCCTCCGTGAAATCTACGATCCCCCACCCTGCCTGTTTGTACGAGGCAGCCTTGCCAGCGCAAACGCCACAACCCTTGCCGTTGTCGGCACCCGCAACGCCACTGCATACGGAAAAAAAGCCACCGAGCGGCTCACCACCGAACTCGCATCGGCCGGCGTCACCATTATCAGCGGCCTCGCCTACGGTATCGATACAGCCGCACACCAGGCAGCCCTGCAGGCAGGAGGCAACACCATCGCAGTGCTGGCCGGCGGAGCAGACAACCCCTACACCGACCCGAAAGGCAAACTCTGGCCCGGCATTGTCGAACACGGAGCCCTGGTTTCGGAAGAATGGCCCGGCACACCCATCACCCCAGACCTCTTTCCCAAGCGTAACCGGGTCATCTCCGGCCTCAGCCAGGGAACCCTCGTCGTAGAATCCCACCGTAAAGGCGGCTCGCTCATCACGGCAGCATCAGCCATCGAGCAGAACCGCGAAGTCTTCGCCATCCCCGGCCCCATCTTCTCCAGGAGCTCCGAAGGCCCCAACAACCTCATTGAACGAGGGCAGGCAAAGCTCGTCACCACAGCAGGATCCATCCTCGCCGAACTCATGCCATCACTCATACAGCCAAGCCTTTTTAACGAGTCCGACCACCAACAAAAAAAGCCGCTCTCGAAACAAGAGCAGCTTATTCTCACAACACTCCAGGAAGGCCCCCTGCATATCGACACCCTCGCCCAGAAAACCGGCATCCCCAGCCCCCAGCTCCTCGTCATCCTCTTCGACATGGAACTGCAACACCAGGTAGAACAACACCCCGGCCAGGTCTTTGCCTCTTCAGACTGAACGCTCCAGCACATCACGAAACGCTTCATCAACCTTACGAAGCGGGATATCGCCGACCGAACCCGATGGCGACACAACCATTCGGCTGATAGCACTCAGCGGACTGAAACGCTTGCGTGCATGTATCCGGTCACGATAAAGCCCCACAACAGGGATATTGTAACATGCAGCCATATGGATGAACGACGTATCAGGCGTCACAAGAAGCCGCAATGGCTGCAACAGCAGTGCTGCCTCGTACATGTTTGCTGTAGAAGGCGTCTCCATCACGTTGCTGCACTCCTTTGCAATAGCCAGTTTCCTCTCGAGATCTTTCGGTGCCGAAAAAAGGATAAACTGCTCACCTGGAAAGCGCTGCACCAGCTCGATCCACTTCTCATTCTGCCAATACCTGACAGCGTTGCCAGCACTGATATTGATCCCGATTACCCGCCGGCCCTGGAGGGAAGCAGCAAACGCCTTAATCTCCTGCGATGCATCCATCACAGGCATGTACGGGCGACCACATGCCTCAGTTCCCGACTCACGGCTAGCAAGCACATCAAGCAAGGCACAGGCACGATAAGAAAAATGAGTCAGGTACTCGAGCCGTATCAGATGATCGAAAAGACCTTCATGATATGTATGGGCATGGGCCACCTTGAACCTGGCCCTGATCAGGAAACTCTGTAAAAGAAAATTCGTTGACACCGAATCCTTGGGATTGAACAAAACGTCATATCGCCTGGATAATACCCCCCTGATATATCGTCCATACTCCCCCTTGGCATAAAACACCTGGTCGAAATTCGGATCGTTTTGCAGGAAAGACTCGATCGATCGCCTGAAGGTAAGAGCGTGGATAACAGCATCAGGATACCGTTCTCGAAGGCTCCGAAAAAGAGGGGTCAGAAGAATGGTATCACCAAACCGTTCAGACACCAATACCATAATGCGTTTCGGCTCCCCACGAAACGCCTCGCTCCCGTCGCCTCTCCTTGCAAGAGCTCCCAATAACGCGCTGAACGCTCTCCGCTTCTCCCGTTTTTTAACGCTTTTTGATTGAGTACTGCTCATGGAGTATGTTTGAGTCACTCATCCCCCTCTATAGTTTTTTGTGCAGGAATTATTACCTTTGAGAGTCTAAATATATGCCATATCCTTTAGTTTCACATTCTAGACCTGCAACCATGCACATGATACGACAGATAGTTCTTGCGTTCGGGCTTATATTTGCCCTTGCATCCACTGCACAGGCCGCTGCAACAGCCAAAACCGGTGTTATCGACGTTGCGCGCGTTATCCAGCAGATGCCCGAAACAAAAAAAGCTGAAAACGTTCTGAAATCAAGTTCAGAGGAGTGGGAAAAAGCACTCAACAAGATGAAGGTTGACTTCCAGACAGCTGCAGCAACCTATGAAAAAGGTAAAGCCCAGATGAACCAGGCTACCAGGGCACAGAAAGAAAAAGCTCTTGAAACCCAGCTTCAGGCCGCACAGAAATTCCAGCTCGAGAAATTCGGCCAGGGCGGCGCATTGCAAACCAAGCAGGAAGAACTCTTCAAGCCAATTCGCCAGAAAGTACTTGCCGCAATTGAAGCCGTTTCCAAAAAAGAAGGGTTCAGCATGGTGCTCGACAAACAGGCAATGATTTACGGCGACCCGTCGCTCGACCTGACCATACGGGTTATAGACCATCTCAACAAGAAGTAACTCCCATTCAACCGAGAGTAAGCGTTGCGCGCTTTAGTATCAGTACTGCTAGTTCTTACAGCACAGGTTATCATCAGCTGCGGTTCCCGGACAGAAACCGGAACCGTAGCTGAAAACCTCTTCATAGGTGAAAACGACCCCGTCCAGGAAAGCTGGAACATACACCTCACTGTCTACGACAGTGCAGACACCCGTCTCACCCTCAAAGCAGGGCATCTTGCCGTCTATGCTGACGACAATGATGTCACCACCCGCCACCTCGATGAAGGCGTCTACGTGGAAAGCTATACAACACAGGGAGAGGTCGAGACCTCGATCACCGCAAACAAAGGCATCATACACCCTAATGGCGATCTTGAAGCGTTTGATGATGTTGTCATCAAATCGCTTGAAGGAACAACCATCAGGACCGACTACATCAAGCGTATTGCAGCATCCCGACACCTCTGGAGCGACCGATTCATCGTCATTGAAAAACCAACGGAAACTATCCGCGGCTACGGATTTGAAAGCAACGAAAACCTTACAGACTACACTATTTTCAAAGCAAGCGGCGAAAGCCGCCAGAACCCCTAAAAGCTATTTGTTCCCATGAGACTGCATCTGCTTAAATCAAAGATCCACAACGCCATCGTCACCAGCGGAGACCTCGAATACGAAGGCAGCATCACCATAGACAGCGAACTGCTCGACCTTGCTGAAATGCTTCCGAACGAAAAAGTACTCTGCGTCAACAACAACAACGGCGAACGGTTCGAAACCTATATCATAGAAGGCAAGCCCGGATCCCGCGAAATCCAGCTCAACGGAGCCGCAGCTCGTTGTGCCCTCCCCGGCGATGAAATCATCATTATGACCTTCGCTGAAATAGAAGCTGAGGAAGCCAAAGCATTCAAGCCTATGATCCTCATCGTCGACCACGCAAACAACCCAAAGCGCCGCCACCGCGTAGGCGAAGAAGACAAGCAACTCTAACCCCACCCCTCGCCTGACAGCGAGGGTTCTTTTTTATTATTCGATTATGCAGCTAGCAATCATCATCATGGCCGCGGGCAAAGGAACCCGCATGAAATCTGACCTGCCAAAAGTGCTCCACCAGGCCAATGGCAAACCGATTGTTTCCTACGTCATAGAAAAATCGCTGGCACTCAAGCCAGAACGCACCGTCCTGATTATCGGGCACAAAGGAGAAATGGTCAAAGCCGCAACAGAACAGTACACTGGCATAGAGTGGGCCCTCCAGGAACCACAGCTTGGCACTGGCCATGCAGTCATGCAGGCTGAACCAGCACTTGAAGGGTTCAGGGGAGATGTACTGATCCTTTCCGGAGACGCCCCCCTTATCACGGAAGCAACCATAGCGAACCTGCAGGAACACCACCACACACGCAACGCTGCAGCCACCGTCCTCACAGCAGACATGGACAACCCTACCGGCTACGGAAGAATTATCCGCAACGCTGCCACAGGCGATGTAGAAAAGATCGTGGAACAGAAAGATGCAAGCCCCGAAGAACAGCAGGTACAGGAGATAAATTCAGGCGTGTACATGTTCAACGCTGAAAAACTCTTCGGAGCACTCAAGAGAATCACCAACACCAACGCCCAGCAGGAGTACTACCTCACGGACGTGTTCGGAATATTCTTTAACGACGGGGAGCGAATCAGCGCCTACAAAACGCCGCACGGAGACGAAATCAGGGGCATCAACACCCCCGATCAGCTAAGAGAAGCAGAAGAGCTGCTCAGGGAAGAAGACTGATAGTCAAGAGCGTTATAGAGAGCATCTGTCATTACGCGATGCTTAAGTGGATTACGCTCTTTAAGTTTTTTGATATTGAGCAGCTTCCATTGAATCGCGGGTAACTTATCGATACCTGATATGGGGAAAAGCTTCCAGTCGGGAATCCCAGTCTTAAAGGAGAGGAGAAACGCTTTTTCTGTCTTCGTAAGTGTCTTTGACAAAGTGTCTACAAGCTGCTTTCTCGTAGACTCAAACATTGCATAAGAAAACGGAAATGTGCTCATTCCAGTAAACTGTTTAGTGAAGACCTCATGCATATCATGCATATTAGGTGACAGAAGTTCATGCATCGGTCTTGGATGGCTCAATAGCATGAGAATAAATCCAGCTCTTATGTCATCTGTCAACCCATCCTGGAGAAGGTGGAAGATATCAAACAGGTCCCTGGGATGTTGTCGATCTAAAGCCGCACAGATTTTACCCCCATAGAGCTCTTCACGGGAAAGAATTTGCATGGAGACAAATCTTTCGAATTCTTCTTCAGCTATATCGGTGATATCACAACACCGTAATGGAAAAACATGACCCCGGATTATTGTATTTACCTCAATCTTGATTTCAGCTTCCGGGGTATTGCAGATCAGTTTCACCTCACTGCCCTGCCCTTGCTTGCGTAACTGGGTCCGAACCTCGAGAAGGTTGCCTTCAATCTGTTCCTTGATTCTCTTCAAAGCAGCGGCAATATCCTGCAACGCGATTCTTCGATCGTTGAGTTTGGTATAGACAAGATCAATGTCTACCGATAACCTCGGCATATTCCGATCGAACAGATTGATTGCTGTACCTCCTTTAAGTGCAAACACTTCTTCCTGTGCAATAAAAGGGAGAACATCGAGCAGTAACTCAACCTGTTTTCGAAACTTAGGAGCTATCATGATAGCAGGTTTCTTGGTACTGTTATGTCATATTTCTTGACGAACGCGCCATCCTTGACCAAGCATCGTTTACCTCGTCCAATGTCGATGGATCCGGTATTAAGGCGGCTGAACCAAGGGTGATTTGCCTTTTCAGCCATGAAGAGAAACAATCGTTTTACCTTTACAGAACGACAGGCCACCAGGAGTTGTTGCAGCAACTTAGGTCGAAGAGTGATAAGCCCTTCAATTACCTGATAGCATTCCATCAGATCAAAAGCTCCTGGAGCAAGGAACAGCATCTCCAGCATAGCGCGCTCCCTCGAGGAGATGTGCAATGAAAACAGTGGCAGAATATGTTCTGTAAGACCAATATCATCAGGAAGAAAACCTGTTCTTTCATGCCTTACCGGCTGACTCCATGTATGGTTCCGAAACCATGAGGGTAGTGTAACATCCGGGGTAGAGAAAAGATACACCGGACTTTGTTCTGAACGAATATAATGAGCAACCCCATGCAACTCAAGTGCAGTAAGAGCCCCCACATGGACCGCAAGGCCCGCCTGGTTTTGAAGAGAATACAACCCACCTTCCCAGGTAACGTTTTCGCCTGGACGAACCAGTGCCCCTGTACCAATTAGTTCAAGCCAACCGCTTTTCCGATACTGTTTCTGGAGCTCATACGAAATTCCGCGACGATGCATATCAGAGGCAAGCTCTACTGTCCCGGGTATATGGGATCTAAGCAAATGGTTTATTATAGATCCTTTTTTGGTATTCATGATACCAATTTAATAAAATAAATAAACAAGAAGAGCTGTTCTTCGGAGCACTCAAGCGAATCACTAACACCAACGCCCAGCAGGAGTACTACCTCACAGACGTGTTCGGGATATTCTTTAACGACGGGGAGCGTATCAGTGCCTACAAAACACCGCACGGAGACGAAATCAGGGGCATCAACACCCCCGATCAGCTAAGAGAAGCAGAAGAGCTGCTCAGATTATAGATAAAAACCAAATTTTTTCTTCTTTTTTCCTTTTATCGTAGGGGAGGAAATGAGGGTTTTACGGATGATCTCCTGATCTTCGTCAGAAATTGTTCCAATTACGGCATGCGGTCTATTTTTAACCGTGTTTTCAATCTCATTTCTTTCTCTTTCGATGAGTTTTGAGCAATCAATAAAGGAATCATGATCAAGAAAATCTCTGCCTTGTTTACTGACGGGAATATGAAGTGACTTTAATTCTGCTGAGTAATTGATTGCATGATTCACTTTGGAATTGATGTATACAGTTGCAAGAATCAAGTCATCTTCTGTAGATCCAACAACAATGAATCTTTTTTCTTTTGGAGGGTTGGTATCAAGCACTTTCAGCTTTAGCACTGTTCCCACTGATACCTTGCGCTTTGAGAATTCTTTTCGGTCTTTTTCTGGAAAAAAATCTCCTAAACTCATACGAACTGAGCATGCTGGTTTTCCAGAGTGTCTGCGATGTAGTTAATCATAGCTTGATTTGCCCCCCCGGCTTCAGCCACATCAAGGAGATTCATTTCGCCACTGTCCCCCCCCTTTTGCCAGGCCGAGTCATGTGACTTTTCTGTGAGCTGAATAAAGCTCAGTTTAGCGTTTTCTTCGATAGATTTTTTCAGGCAACTGATTTCAGATGCTGAAAGACAATCCAGATCAGGATCTTGCTTGGCCTGTACGGTGAAGGAATTGTGTATCAGCTGAAGGTATGGAGTAAACTGATTCTTTTGATCGTTCAAAAGCCCCTGTCCACGCAATGACTTCAAAATGTCATAAGCTGTTGATGGGACAGGGCCGTTTGACATGGATATGTAGGTGTCTTCAAAGATAGGTGATCCATATTGTACAAGATGCTTTTGATCAGCAAAGTACAAGATCTTAAACACCTTATGAAAATCTGCTGTACCTCCAAGATTTTTCAGTACATACAAGATTGTATGGAGTATTACCTCTATATTTTCTAATCGTGTATTCATACATGAAAAGTACAAAAGATAATGCAATAGAGCGTAAATTATCGCATCATTTCTTCAATCCAACACCCCCGATCAGCTAAGAGAAGCAGAACAGCTCCTCAGGCAAGGGGACTGATTGAGGAAGGGTCGAAGTCGTCGTCAAGCTCGTCGAACTCATCGAGTCCACCCATTGAGAGAAGTACCGATACATCCGCATACTCGGTCTGCAGGCCGGAACACCGCTCTGCCAGGCCATTGAGAATCGCAGCTGCCTCTGCAAGGTCGCGGCTGCGTTCTTCAACCTCATCACGAATCTCGTTCATCTCGCTCTCACCGCTCACCATATCACAAGCCGAAGCCGCAGCCCCGACACGTTTCCTGGTATCTGCGACAAAGCGTTCCAGATCCTCAAGGGCACCCTCGAACAGACGGGCTGCCTCATACATAGACGCTGCACTCATGATCCTACAAGTTTAATGCAATTACAGAGCTTATTTCCTGCTTCGGCGGGGTTTCTGCTGCTCACCCTCACTCGAGAGCGACTTGCGCACCTCAGCGGCACGCTTGGCAGCAGACGTTGTATCGATTTCCTCTGGTTCCTCACCACCTCGCGACTTCATAGAATAGAACTCAACCAGGTTGCCATCCGGATCCATCACGAAAAATGCGCGACCTTCGCGACGGTTCGCCGGCCTGGTCACCATGTGAACCCCGGCATCATCCAGAAACGCAGCTGCATCATCCACCTCGGCATCGCTCGACAACCTGAACCCGAAATGGTCAACCCGGATATCACGGGATTCCGCAACACCGGGAGTTTCAGCCTTGACCAGCACCAGCAGGTCTGAATTGAGCCGGAGGTAAACAATGTTCGCACCGGCCCTGCGGTCAACATGAAAACCGAGCAGCTCAACATAGAACTCCTCGGCAATCCTCATATCGTTAACACGAAGGGTAATCTGGTTAATTCCCGTCAGTTTCGGCCTTTTCATCATCCTTTGATTTTACCGGTTCGTACGTTGCAGGAATGGTATAGTCATACTCGTTAGCGAGAAAGCTCTGCACAGCCTGGCGAGAAGGCTTTTCGCGCACCTCGAACTCGAGGCTGATAGCAATCTGCTCCGGGAACACCTTGTCGGATTCCGACTCACTGGCAGGGTTACGGATCATCTCCTTGTAAGGAAGGAGCTTCTCCTCGAGGTCTGCACGCTCCTCATCATGAATCTCCCTGGCACGCTTTGATATTGCCACAACGGTTTCATAGAGGTTCTCGTGCTTGCTCCTCAGCTTGTTCAGGTCAACAGGTGATATCGACATGGTATCCTAATGGTAATAAGTTACTGGTGTATAAAATTTCGTATAGCATCCTCAATAGTGCCAACAGCCTCTTCAAGGTCATCATTGATCACATCGAGGTCGAACCCCTGAGCCTGCGACAACTCGAACTCAGCGCGTTCCAGGCGCAGGGCAAGAGCCTCCTCATCTTCACTCTCCCGGCCAAGCAGGCGCTCACGAAGCACCTCCAGGCTCGGTGGCCTGATAAAGATAAGCAAAGCCTCGTCACCAAACAGCTTCTTGAGGTTCAATGCTCCTTTCACATCAAGGTCAAATAGCAGGTTCCTTCCCGCATCCATCTCCTCTTCGGTTTTCCCAAGCAGGGTACCGTAGTAATTGCCAAAGAAATGCTCGTACTCGATAAACCCGCCATTAAGAATCTTTTCCTCGAACTCATCCTTCGTCAGGAAATGGTAGTTCACACCCTGAACCTCCCCATCCCTCATAGCCCTGGTAGTCGCTGAAACCGAAAACACCAGATTTTCGATCCGCTCGAGTATTTTTTTTGCAATGGTAGACTTGCCGGTCCCCGACGGAGCGGAAAAAACAATCAGTCGTCCTCTCTTGTGCTCTCCAGCCATCGTGCCTACTCGATATTCTGCAGCTGTTCACGGATCTTTTCCAGCTCTTCCTTGATACCTACCACCTTGTGGGCAATCTCGGCATGCTGAGATTTCGATGCAATGGTGTTAGCTTCACGCAGCTGCTCCTGGAGCAGGAAGTTCAGCTTACGCCCAGAACCAGCCTCGTCATTCTCGAGTTCCTGCAGGAAAAACTTGTTATGGCTCCGGAACCGGGTACACTCTTCGGTAATATCCAGCTTATCGGCCACCAGCACCAGCTCGGTCTCGAGCCGCTCACGGCTGTAAGCAATATCCGCCTCAGCCACGGCCGCAACCTTGTCGCGCAGTCGCTGGCGAACAACCTCCATATTCTCGACCGAGAGTACCTGGACCTCGTCAAGCGTTGACCCGATATCGGTAATGCGCTGCATGAAATCATGGACAAGCTCAGCACCTTCGCGCCGCCTCATCTGCTTCAGCGCAAGTATTGCCTCTTCGATAATCCGACGGGTATAGCCCCAGATCTCCTCGGTCTTTTCCCCGATCCGATCTTCAGTATCAAAAATATCGGAATACTTCAGCAGCTGGTTGAGCACCACTGGCGACTCCAGGCCGGCACACGTCCTCACCTGATCGAGAAGAGCCTTGTAGGCAAGAACCTTCTCTTCGTTCACCTTCAGTGGAAGCGCTTCAGCAGCATCCTCCTGAACTTGTATAAATGCGGTAATCTTGCCCCGCTGGAAATGCGACCTGATCAGGTCCCGCACATCGAGCTCGTAGGAAGACAACTGGCGGGGAAGTTTTACGCTGATCTCGGCAAACCTGTTATTTACCGATCTGATCTCGGCAACAACACGCACGCCGCCATCGACACCTTCAGCGCTGCCATAGCCGGTCATGCTTTCCAACATAAGCAATAAAATTTAAGTACTGCCTGTTTTGTTCCCGCGGAGAACATGCCCCGCGGAGAACAGAAAAACTGACAAAAAGAGGGAGGATTACTTGCGAAGATCGAGGTCTGCAAGCACCTGGCGGTAACGTTCGATATCGGTATCCTTCAGGTATGCGAGGAGGCTTTTGCGCTTACCTACAAGCTTGAGAAGCCCGTGACGAGAGTGGTTGTCTTTCGGGTGCTCTTTAAGGTGCCCGGTAAGATCGCTGATACGACGGCTGTAAAGGGCAATCTGAACTTCAGTTTTGCCGGTATTCTTTTCCGAACCTCCAAACTTGCCGATAATCTCCGCTTTAATGTCCTTTGTCAAACTCATGAGCTGTCGTTTAAATAGTAATGTTTCGAATGACCCTTAATGTAATATTATTTCCGGAATTTTTCCATCATTTTTTTATCCACTTCCAGTTGCGCCTTCAGCGCCTCGAGCGAAGGAAACTGCTCTTCATCACGAAGGCGGTCGAGAAGGCGAAACACCAGGCTCCGGCCATAGAGATCTCCCTCATGGCCAAGAATATGCGCCTCAATCGTAACCGGCCTGCCATCATCCAGCGTCGGGCGCTGCCCGATATTCATCATGGCAAGCTGCTCTACCCCCTCAATCTCGACCGATGTAGCATAAACACCGCTCTTCGGCAGCAGTTTCTCGCGGGAAGAGAGCGCAAGATTCACCGTAGGAAAGCCGAGCTTCCGCCCCAGCGCACGACCATGCACAACCTCACCCGATACCATGTAGGGAGCGCCAAGAAACAGGTTTGCTTCCCCTATCCGGCCTTCCGAAAGCAGCGCACGAATACGCGTACTTGAAAAATGCTGGCTCTGCAGGCGCACTTCATCGACAACCTCAACCGTAAATCCATCACGCTCCGCCATCGCCCTGAGCGTCTCCTGGCTCCCCTTCCTTCCGCTGCCGAAGCCATGATCATAGCCAATAACCATCCTTCGTGCACCGATAACCGCAACCAGCAGTTCATCGATAAACCACTCCGAGCTCTGTCGGGCAAACGCCTCGTCAAAACTGATTACAAACAGGATGTCTATCCCGAGTTCCCCCAGCAGCTGCTCTTTTTCCTCTGGCAGCGTCAAGAGGCCCGGCACCCCTTCACCATCCTGCACCACCTTGCGCGGATGCGGGTCGAAGGTCACCACCACACTGCGCCAGCCCTCCTCACGAGCACTCTCCTTCAAACGGGCAATAATCTTCCGATGTCCCATATGCACCCCGTCATACGACCCGACCGTAACCACTGACGGTGCAGGAACAAAGGGACTCCCGTCTGTCGTAAGGATGCCATTATGGTAACGCACTACCTGCATCAGCTCACTCCTTTTCCCTTCTGGAACCTTCAAGGAGTATCGCATCAACAATCTCCCCAACACTGTACGCATCCTCAATCCGATATGACCCGATCGATGTCCGTCTCAGCTCGGTCAGGTAGCCCCCCACACCCAGTGCCTCACCGAACTCATGAGCCATCACCCTGATATAGGCTCCTTTGCTCACCTCTGTCGAAAACCAGACATACGGAAGCTCTACCCTGGTGATCTCGAACCGGTGGATCGTTATTTCGCGAGACTTGCGCTCAGCCACGTGATCCCCTTTTCGGGCAAGCTCATAAAGCCGCTTACCATTATGCCACACGGCAGAATGCATCGGCGGCTGCTGCATATGCACACCCGGCAACGTCTCTGCCAGGGCTGTAATCGCTTCGGGAGTGATATGGGTAAGAGAGGTATGGCCGAACTCCTCCGATTCGGTATCGTGACTCACGGTCTGCACCCCGAGCTTGATACACCCCTCGTAGCCCTTGTCGAGCAATTCGAGTTCAGCTATTTTTTTCGTATGCCGGCCAGCAGCAAGAATCAGGAGCCCGGTTGCCTTCGGATCCAGCGTACCGCAATGGCCGACCTTTCGTTTCAGGCCGGCACGGGTATAAGCATTGCGCACCTTGGCTACAACATCGAACGATGTCCAGTCAAGAGGCTTGTCGACCAGGAGGAAATCACCGTCCTCGCTGGCAACGGGACACATCCTGCGTTCCTCCACCATACTACCGGTTTAGCCCTCCCCAGGCTCCTCCTTCGAGCCGTCAAGGGCGGTTTTCAGAAGCTCTTCGATCCTGCGCGCCTTCTCGTACTGCTCATCCTCGAAGAACTCCAGCTCAGGAATCCTCCTGAACTGGTTGCGTATCCTCGATGAGAGCAGTTTACGGATGGTACGCGTCTCCTCCTGCAGGGTGGCCATCAACTCCGTCCGATCCTTCTCACTGCCAATCAGCGACACATAAACCCTGGCAATACCAAGGTCTGCAGTCACCTTCACTTCAACAATCGTCAGGATAGGACCGGAACGGGGAAGCTCCTTTTCGAAAATGGCCCCAAGCTCCCTCTGCAGGAGCGAGGCCACCTTTTCAGTTCGTATAGACATGCCTCCCTCCTGCTCAGAGTTTGCGTTTCGTTTCAACAATACGGTACGGCTCAACAATATCGCCAACCTTGATGTCGCCATACCCTTTCAGGTTCAAGCCGCACTCGTAGCCGGCATCCACCTCTTTAACGTCATCCTTGAAGCGCTTGAGCGAATCGAGTACACCTTCGTAAATCTGCACACCATCGCGCAGCAGGCGAACCTTCGAATCGCGGAAAATCTTGCCGTCGAGCACGTAGCAACCAGCAACGTTGCCAATCTTGGGCACCCTGAACACCTGGCGAATCTCCAGCGACCCGAGACTCTCCTCGTGCAGTTCCGGAGAAAGCATACCTTCAAGCGCCTGTTCGATATCCTCGATCACATGGTAGATAACACTGTAGAAGCGGACATCGAGATCCTCTTTCTCGGCAAGTTTCTTGGCATTCACGTTCGGACGTACACGGAACCCGATGATAATTGCATCCGAAGCCGCAGCAAGCAACACGTCGGTCTCGGTGATCTGGCCCACACCCTGGTGGATGATCTGCACCTTGACCTCCTCGTTGTGGATCTTCATCAGGCCATCAGCAAGCGCCTGGATAGAACCATCGGTATCGGCCTTGATAATAACACTGAGCTCCTTGACCTGTCCCTCCTTGATCTGGCGGGCAATACTGTCGAGCTTGACACGCGTACTGCGGCGGAACTCATGCTCACGGCGAATGATCTGGCGTTTCTGGGCAACCTCGCGGGCCTCCTTGTCGCTTGCCATCACCACGAACTCATCACCCGACTGCGGCAGTTCCTCGAACCCGAGAATCCTCACCGGCTGCGACGGGCCAGCCTCCTTGATACGCTTGCCGCGCTCATCCATCAGCGCACGAACACGCCCCATGGTGTTACCGGCAACAAACGGATCGCCAACCTTCAGGTAACCACGCTGCACAAGCACCGTGGAAATCACACCCTTGCCCTTGTCGAGCTCGGCCTCCACAATAATACCCTTAGCAGGTGTCTCGTGCGAGTAGTTTGCCTTGAGCTCACGGATCTCAGCCTCCATCAGCACCTTCTCCATCAGCTCGTCAACCCCCTGCCCCTTCTTGGCAGAAATCTCCTGACACTGGTACTCACCGCCCCAGTCCTCAACCAGCACGCCGGCTTCCGACAACTGGGTCCTGATCTTTTCAGGGTTGGCTTCAGGCTTGTCAACCTTGTTGATAGCCACAACAATAGGCACGCCCGCAGCTTTCGAGTGGTTGATAGCCTCAAGGGTCTGCGGCATCACGCTGTCATCAGCTGCAACAACGAGAATCACGATATCGGTCACCTGCGCACCCCTCGCCCTCATGGCCGTAAAGGCCTCATGGCCCGGTGTATCAAGGAAGGTGATTGAACGGTCATCCTTCACTTTCACCTCATACGCACCGATATGCTGGGTAATACCACCAGACTCACCGGCAACCACGTTACTGCGGCGAACATAGTCAAGCAGCGAAGTCTTACCATGGTCAACGTGACCCATGATCGTCACCACCGGCGGACGCCTCTTGAGATCGTCAGGATTATCCTCGAACTCATCGACTTCGGTAGCCTCCACCTCGCTGACAAACTCGGCCTCGAACCCGAACTCAAGCATAATCAGCTCGATCGTCTCGCGGTCAAGACGCTGGTTGATAGTCACAAACTTGCCAAGTACGAAACAGCGCTGGATAATCTCCTTGGCAGTAATACCCATGAGATCAGCCAGCTCGTGTGCCGTTGCAAACTCGGTCACACGAATAATGCTTTTCTGTGCTTCGCGTACGGCTTCAGCCTCCTCCTGCTCCTTCTCACGCTCAATCTTGCGCTGTTTACGGAACTTCTGGCGCGACCCAGCACCGGCACTATCGTCCATACCCGAAATTGTGCTGCGGATATTGCGTGAAATCACTTTCTCGTCAACCGCAGGCTTCTTTTTCTTCTTCCCTTTCTTCTTGGCAGTACTTGCCTCTTCCGTCTCGGTCGTTTTAGGTGCAGCGGTCTCGTCGCGCGCAGCTACATCAAACTCTCCTTTGAGCTCGTCAGCCTGCTCTTTGAAGCGCTTCTTGCGCTTCTTCTTCTTCCTGTCAGCCTCACTGGCACGGCCTGCCTGTACGTCAATCGAACCAAGCACGGTCAAACCACCGATATTCTTCGGCTTCTCATAGGTCACGTGCATCTCAGGGTCCTGCTGGCCAGGCGTCTGTATCCCTTTGGGAGCAGCCGGAGCTTCAGCCACAGGTTCAGCTGCAGGAGCAGCCTCCTCTTTCTTCTTCTCGGTCTCGGCAGCAGCCTCCACGGGAGCAGCCTTTTTCGGGGCAGGCACCGCAGGTTTTTCAGATGCGGGTGCTGGCGCTGGTGCAGGCGCAGGAGCTGCTTTCGGTGCTTCCGGCTCGGGAGCCTTCTCGGCAACGGGGAGAGGGGCCTCAGGCATCACTGGTGCTGACGGCACTGGGGTAGCGGCAGGCTTCTGTGGAGCAGGCGCAGCCTCCTCTTTCTTCGGCACAACCGGCATATCGGGCGCAACACTGATGCTCTCCTTGAGCTGTTGCTCCTTCTCGTAGGTTCTGCGGGTCTGCTCCTCGAGACGGCTCAGCCTCTGGCGCTTCTCTTCCCGAATCTTCTTGGTTTCATCGACCAGCTTCTTCTCGTCACTGAAGTGACCAAGAATCATGTCGCGCATCGGCGATTTCACCATAGAGGACGTTGAGGCCACCTTTCCCCCTTCCTGCTTCACAAACTGCAGCACCTCCTGGGGGCTCACCTGCAGCTCCCTGGCGATATCGCTTATCCTGTATTTCTTTTCCTTTTCCTCAAGGGACATACAACCTCCTATGGATTTAAAAACCGATTACCCTCTTTCCTGCCGAACCAGGGTTCTACTCTTCGTCGCCCGTTACCGTTTCCTTGGCACCTTCACCTGGTTCACCAGGTAACGATGTACCAGCATCGGCGGAACCTGCGGGCTCTTCCAGGTCAGACTCGCTGAACTGCTCGCCTACGGTCTTATATATATTCTCTGCAATCTTCTTCCAGTACCGTTTTTCATCGTCACTGAGTTTCCTCTCACGAGGCTTCTGCGGCTTGCGCCCTTTCATGAAGAGCTGTGGCTCTTCGGGTTTGGCTGGACCGAGCAACGCCTGCTCAATCTCGTCAACACCAGCCTGCAGCAACTTCTTGCCGGTATCCAGCCCTGCATCGAGCAGCTGGTAGATCATATCGTCACCAAACTCCTCGCGGAACTCGATAATATCGATATCGTTCGGATCCTCCATCGATTTATCGATCACATCACGATACACATTAATCTCATACCCGGTCAGCCGCTCAGCAAGATGGATATTATTACCGTTCTTGCCGATAGCATACTTGATTTGGTCAGGCTTCAGCATCACCCTCGCCTTGCGGGTCTTCATATCGGCATGCACCGTCATCGGGTCGATTTTTGCCGGTTGCAGCGCACGTGCAATAAAGATCTGCGGCTCATCGGTATAGTAGATAACATCGATATTCTCGTTGTTCAACTCCTTGACAATGCTCTGGATCCTCTTGCCGCGGTACCCTACCGTGGCACCAACTGGATCGATACGTGCACTGGTCGACTCAACAGCAACCTTGGCACGCTCGCCAGGAACCCTTGCAATCGACTTGATCACGATCAACCCATCAAGAATCTCCGGCACCTCGTTTTCAAACAGCTTGTAGAGGAACCTGTCGTCAACACGCGACACGATCACCTTCATTCCGCCATCCGGTTTCTCTTTCTCGACAACTGTACCATCATCCTGGCGAACCTTCACCCGCTCACGCTCGATGTTCTTCACATAGAGCTTCATGCGCGGATTGCGGCGGGGGTTATCTTTCTTCATCATCTCGGTACGTGGCAGTACCAGCTCCACACGGTGGTCCTTCGTGGTATTGTAGCTGAAAATCACCTCGTTCGAACGAACCTGGTACACCTCACCGGCAACAACCTCGCCAACCTTCTCGAGGCACTCTTCATAAATCACCTGGCGCTCAAGGTCACGAACCTTCTTCTGCACCGACTGCTTGATAATCTGGATCGACTTGCGGGTCAGGTAGTCATCGAGCTTGATCGGCCCAACCTCAAAGTAATCCCCCACCTCGAGCGATTCGTCAATCTTGCGAACCTCATCGATGGAAATCTCTATGGTTTCAATATCAACCTCGTCAACGATCTTTTTGAGGATATAGACCTCGAAATCACCTCGTTCCGGGTTGATGAAAATATTGGCTTCAACTTCAGGGTCATAATCCTTGCGCAGCTGCTTCTGGATAATATCCTTCAGGAGATCCGCGATATCCATCTTGACCGCGGCGCTTTCGGTACGCTTGTCGATAAAGACCTTCGACTGCTCAATTTCGCCAAATGCGCTGGCGATCTGCTCCCTCTGGTCCTGACCCTCTCCTTTTGCCTGCTTTTTAGCCATCTCTGTAATTCCGTTATGTGATGTAGTAAAAATCTACGCCTCCGTGGCAGCCTAGAACTCAATCTCGACCACTGCCTTCACTATCCTCTCGAGCGAAATCTCTACAGGCTCGATCTCCACCTGCGCGCTCTTCTGTCCTTTCTTCTTTTTCTTTGCCTTCGGCTCCAGGCGCAACAGCCTCCCGGATCCATCTTCCAGCTCAACACCCAAAAGGCGCCCAACCAGTTCCTGTTCTTCATCGTCAGCATCCAGGTAACGCACCCTCAGTAAGTGACCCACCTGGCGCAGGTACTGCCGCTCGTTGCGGATCGCCCCGCCAAGCCCCGGCGACGACACCGTCAGCTGGTACAGCTCGCCAACTTCCTGAAGCATCTCTTCGTCCGCTTCAATCTCGTCACGAATCTCACGGGTCAGCCGAACACACTCCCCAACCTCGATCCCCGATTCGGTATCCACCAGGAGCTCAATCTTTCGCCCCGATTCGCCACCGCGAACCAGTACATCAACCACGAACACCTCATGCTCCCGGTCAGCTCCAGCTGCAGCAACATACCGCGCTACAAGCTCCCGTATATACTCTTTTATCTTCTCTCCCATAATCACTGTAAACGCAAAAAGTGGGGGTCACCCACTTTCCAAAAACTTCTATGCCTTTTCAAGCTTCCAGGACCCCTTGAACATTGTGTTCAAATGTACAAGAAAAACCCCCAATCTCCAAAAAAGCCAGCAACCTCAACCAGTTTTCTTCCGCACCTCCTGGTACGAAACTTCCCATAACCCTGCATTCTCCTTTGCATGCTCTATAGTCATACTCACCAAATTGCCATTTTCATCCAGATCAATGTAAATATTCTCATTAATCTCTACAGTTTCTACGACATCCTTATCCCGCATCTCTATGAACGCAGTATCCGTATCATCAAAATACTTAATTTTCATCCTTCGTTCCTCCTGTATGACCTATCAAAAAAAGCATTATGAACAGTCTCACCATCAGCAAGCAGGATAACCCTTATATACTTACCCACTTCTTCAATCTTGGCCCATTTTTTTATCCTGCCATCATGCTGAACAACTGACTCAATTGGATGCTGGATCACATACTCAATCCATTCAGTCTTTATCCCAGCCCTATCAGGACGCTGTTTAGTATACTCAAAATACTGAGTTGTCTTCATTCCTCCTTAACCTTCGACTCGATCACTTCGTACTCAGCCTCTTCTGCACCACTGCCTCCGGAACGCGAACGGCTTTCGCCCGTAAATTCTTTACGCGCTTCCTCCACCTGCTCAAGCACCCTGATCTTCACGAACTGGATCACCATCCTGATCACCAGGTATATGACTATAGCTAACAGTATAAGCTTCAGCATCTCCGCTCAATCCTCTCCATCACCGCCGCGCCTCATCGAGGAGCCGCATAAATTCTTGTTCATCAACCCGGTAACGGAACGCCTCCTTGCCATCCACACAGATCACAGGAATCTGGTAACGGTAACGCTCCTGCAGCTCCGCATCCCGGGTAATATCGATTTCCTCCAACACAAAACCGTACTCCTCCCGTAAACGTTCAATAACCGGCATCACCTCCTCACACAAGTGGCACCCCGGCTTACCATACATGGTCACCGTCATCTACTCGCCCCTTACAGCTTCACACAGCCCCGACTCGGCAACAACAACCTGCTCCGAACTCCTGAGATTCTTCAGCCCATACTCCCCGGCCTCAACCTCCGCTCCGCCAACAAACAACGCAAACCCGGCGCCAACCTTATTGGCTTCACGCAACTGCGCCTTCATGCTGCGCTGGGCAACATCCATATCCACCGACACCCCGGCCTCCCGAAGCATACCGCATAAGCGCACGGCATCATGCTCATACGCCCGGTCCTGCAGCACCACGTAGACCCTCGGCCCCTCCGGTTTACAGCCATCGAGCAACCCCTGCTTCTCAAGCACGATCATCAGTCGCTCCATGCCTACAGCAAACCCTACCGCCGGCAGCTCACCCTTTGCGCCAAGCTCACGGGCAAGCCCGTCGTAGCGGCCACCACCCCCGAGCGCATCCTGCGCACCAAGGTCGTCACTCTGCACCTCGAACGCTGTATGCGAGTAATAATCCAGTCCCCGAACCAGAAGCGGGTCCACCACATACTCGATACCCCGCTCCTCAAGGTAACGCAGCACCTGCTCGAACTCCGCCATCGCCTCCGGGTTGATAAACTCCCGCAGCCTTGGTGCATCGGCAACAATCTCCTGCACCCTCGGATTCTTGGAGTCCAGTATCCTCAGCGGGTTCTTCTCAAGCCGCTCTTTCGACGGCGCATCCAGTTCATCCACGTAAGGGGCAAGGTAAGCCCGCAGCGCGTCACGGTACCTGCCACGGTCCTCGGTATCGCCAAGCGTATTCACCCTCAGGCGCAGCCCCTTGATACCCAGCTCCCTGAACACCTGCATCATCAGCCCGATCACCTCCACCACCGCAACCGGCGACGAAGCCCCGAGCAATTCGGCCCCGAACTGCGTAAACTGCCGCTGGCGACCCGCCTGCGGACGCTCCTTACGGAAGAGCTGGCTGATGTAATACAGCTTATGCACCGGTGCCTGTGCCGCAAGGTTATGTTGCAGGAACGCCCGCATCACCCCGGCCGTCATCTCCGGCCGCAGCGTAATCGAGCGGCTCCCCTCTTCAGGCTCGAACGTAAACATCTCCTTGCCCACAATATCGGTTGTCGCACCAATACTGCGCTGGAACAGGTCGGTATACTCGAACGCAGGCGTCCTGATCTCATGGAAATTAAACATCGCGGCAGTACGCTGGATCACTCCTTCAACGTACTGCCACACTGCTGCATCTTCCGGAAAAATATCTTTAGTACCTTTAACGGCGCGGAACTGCGACATAGTAGTCTCTATGGCTTAAGGGGGAACGGCGGCTTATATCTGGGGAAAATCTTTCTCTTCTTCCTCGAAGAGTTCCATAACTTCTTTTGTGCTCTCAGCATGCACCAGCCGCTCACGAATCTCTTCCCGCCCGGCAAGACGGGTGATGCGACTCAGAAGCTTCAGGTGCTCGGCAAGCATCTCTTCCGGCGTAGCCAAAAGAAAAATCAGCTGCACCGGCTCGTTATCGATCGACTCGAAATTGATCTCGTTCTTCAGGGTAGCCAGCGCAAGCACCGGTGAACTGACCGCGTCAGTCTTGGCATGCGGCAGCGCAATCTGCTTACCAATCCCTGTCGACATCTCCTTCTCGCGCTTCAACACATCCTGGCGAAGCTTATCGTGATCCTTCACGCCCGGATGCTCAGCAACAATCGAGAGCATCTTTTCTATAACCTGGCTCTTTGTTGTCAGTTCAAGCTGCAACGCAATGAACTGTTCAGAGAGTAAATCCTCTATTTTCATGCTCAACACAAATCAAATGGGAGTCATGCAGCCCATAAACGCCACACCGGAGGGAGCCCAGGCAACCACCCCGAAAACTCAAATTACTCTATAAAATAAAACAAGTTACCCAGTAAAAACCTTTCTGGCTGGTCAACTTTTGCAAGACCTAATATACAAATAACCCCCCACAAAAAAAGCAACCGTTGATGTTGGGGCGCTTGTCATTCCATTTGCATCTGATGTGATCCATCCCGAATTCCCTGTAACAGTTTTTTCAGTAACTGCAAGGGTGAATGACCAGCCACTGTCCGTTTATGCATGTCGGAGAGCAACTTCAGCGCTCCGTTTTCATCCGTTTCCCCAATCAGAATCTCTTGAACTATCCGGAGGGTCTCCTTGTTACCCATCAATGCTATTTCCTGCCCAAGCAGTCGAATTGATGCGAGTTCAGGATCGTATGATTCTTCTATCAAGAGTTGGCTATAGGAAGAGTACAGTTTTTCCCTGTAATCTTCTGTCATGCAGTTTTTCAGAATGAAGAGAAGATCTTCGGCATCCCGACTTCGCTCCGGCCAGGCATCGTCCCAGGAAATGATCTTGAGTAATGCCAGTGCAGGGATTGCGGGAACGAGAATATCTAGCATCGGTTCCGTACTCAACCGCACCGTTGATGTTGACAGATATGCTTCTTCAAAACCCAGCATGCTCATAATTCTGTCATGTCTTGGTGGCCAGCTTATCCGCCTGAGACTGTCTGTAATTTCCCCATAAGGCACGATGTCGACGAATATGGGTGATGAGGAATCTGAAAACCGATGCGGCAGTTCTGTTGAATTGAAATGGCCCCGCGTAACCAGCATTCCAGTCAGATGCTGAAATTCATCCCAATTGCTGACCTCGATACCAATATCAATATCCTTCGTAGCCCTCCATGTATGAATCCCATGGAGATGCTCAAAGAGTATATCTCGAGCGAATGCGCCAACCACAAAAAACTTAATGCCGAGTTCATTGGCAGTTTCTTTGATGAATTTGAGAGCATCGATTTCCCGAGGATCAATCCTGCCTGAAACATCCTTCAAGATAGTTTTCATAGATCATCCTTGTGGTTTCCAGCGTTCGCTCATCGCCTATTGCAAGCAGGTCTGCATAAATAAGAAACGGGTGGACTGTTTCTCTTTTGTCAGCAACCGCCTCCATATCCCAGAAGCGGTTGAGTATCTCTATATTTCCCTGTGGATCTTTTTGCAGCCTGTTTCCGATCACCAGTTCAGGCAAGCGGTCTTTATCGGCATACAACGTCACGGTTTCCGGTTTAAGGTATCCTGTTATTTTAGCTGCTGCGACCTCTCCTCCCCATTGGGCAATTCCGGGATCGAGCCGGATATCTCTCCACCAGTTGTCCACACCCCGAAACCGCCCCATAACAAGCTTGGGTTTAAGGTTGTCCGGATAAGCCTCTGCCCAGCGCTCAAACAGTTCTTTTCGTTTCAGAAGCCTTTTCTTCTGCATGCCTGCTTCAACAATGTACCCTTTTGCGGCCAGCTCTGTCATTGTGTTTTTTACCGAGCCAAGGGCGATGCCAGTTATTTCCGCAAGTTCGCGGTATGGTCTTCCAGCCAGTTCGGGTCTGCATAAGAGGGCATACATGAGCTTGAGTCCAACCCCTTTATACATATGGGCAGTACGGGTTGCCCCGTACTGTTTTCCTGGTCTATTTCCTTTGACGAGGATGAGAACAGGCGGCTGGTTTACAAATGCGTTTCCTACCGTGTCGATAAACTGGATACCCCCCTCCTGTAGCCGTTCCGCTGCCTCAGCGGTAACATATGTCGTCACAAGCAGCAACGGATATGGCGTTTTATCCTTGTTAAGCAGTAACTGCAGTTCGCAAAACTTGTTAAGGTGCTCATGTTCGATCACGTAAAAGAGGAATTCATGTTCAAACATCGTTACCCTTGCGGGGTATCCGTGTTCTATTGGACAAGCTTCATGGAGGGGTTCAACCCTGAACTCCAGCGACGTAGCGGGTTGCAAGGCACAGAGAGCTCGATCAAGAATCATTCCTACATTTCCTTTACAGAACCGTTCAGTATTCATACTGTTCATTTTTATTGAACATACCGCGAAACTGAACACAATCCAAAAAACTGTACTATGATGATCACAACCCTCCACATTTTCATGCAGAATTTCAAGGCAATAAAGCCCTGTTTGACTTTGCTGGAAACATATTGCGTGGAGATTTGCGTTCTAGAACTGCGACCAAGCATCATTCACCTATCCAAACGGGGCAGATATAGCCCCGGAAACACTCTATGAGAAAATCACTCACAAAAAAAGCGTCAGCACGTAGATCAGGGGCGAGACGAACATCACGGTATCGAACCGGTCGAGCACACCCCCGTGGCCGGGAATGAGCGCCGAAGAATCTTTCACCCCCGCATCACGCTTGAACATCGACTCCACAAGATCTCCAACCGGGCTCACCACCCCGATCGCCCCGCCAACCACAAGCGCCGGCACATACCCGAGCGAAGGGTCATACAGGGCAAACACCCCGGCCCCAACCAACGACCCGAGAATACCTGCAAGGTACCCCTCCCAGGTCTTGTGCGGGCTTACCCGCTCGAAAAACTTCTGGCGGAAAAACCTCCCACCAAGCTTCCTCCCCCCGAAATACGCAGCTATGTCAGCCGCCCACACCGAGACAAGCAACAGGTAAACAAGGTGCATCCCCAGCGGCTCCTGCATCCTGATACGCAATAGCGCCCCAAAGGTCACATTCACGTACAGGAGCCCGGTCATAGCCGCCCCAATATTGAGAATCCTCGACCCCTCGGCACGGAACAGCTCCCGTACCAGCAGCACCATGAAGAGCAAGAGAAACAGCACCCAGGAATCCACCTGCTGGTAGTGGAAGTTCAGCTGGAAGAGCAGCGTGAACACCAGGAAAAAGAACACAGAAGGCACGTAGGCCTTCTGCCGGATAAGGTGGTGGAACTCATTGGTCGCCAGCAGCGCAAGCACCAGCACCAGCCCAAGAAAAAAGAGCCCCCCCTGCCATGTCAGCCATAGCAGCAGCGGAACACCCACAAGGGCCACCAGCACACGCTGGGTAAGATTGGAAGGTTGTTTCAGATTCATACCCATAATTAACCCACTTTTCACCGATTCCCAAACGCCCGCATCACCACCGCAAATCCAAGCATCGTCATAAGTAGCATTGGCCACCACCAGAACGTTGCAAGCAGTTCCGCCCCATAGAACTCTCCAAGTCCGCCATGGCTGCGCTCGAACTCAATCCAGAGCAATGACAGGAAGTTATTGGTAAAATGTACCGCCATCGCCACCAGCAAGTGCCCGCTCTTCCACAGCACCCACCCTAAAAACCACCCCATCAGCATCAGCGGCAGAAAGTTCACCGGGCTCATGTGGAACATCGCAAACACCACCCCGGTCACGAGCATTGCCGGCAGTGGCCCGATCGACAGGGCATAACTGCGCTGCACATAGCCCCGGAAAAAGAGCTCCTCCGTCAGCGCCGGAACTACGGCAATCATCACCAGAACAAACAGAAAATCGAACGGCCCATCCCACCTGGTCAAAAACAGCAGGAACGCCTCCAGCGCCTCCTGCCCCTCCAGCAGCCCCTGGCCAAGCGGGCCCATACGCTCAAGCGCAAAGCCGATCACCTCCATGAACGTAAACAGGAACGGCTGGAGCAGCACCACACCAAGCACCGCAAGCCCGAGCTCTCGCCACGGCACCGCCCCCCGCAAGCCAAGCCCCCCAAGCGAAGGCTGGTAGCGTGCAAGGAACCATGCCGGTGCGGCAAGCACCAGCAACTGCCCTACAATCTGCACCAACCGCACCTTGAAAGCCATCCCGGGGGAAAGGAACGCTTCACGCCCCATCCCCACGCTCTCGGGCGCAAACAGGGCCATCAGGAACATTCCGGTAAACGGGTAGAGTGCCAACAGCAGGAGCAGCGCCACGCTCGGCCTGAAAAAAGCCCGCCTCCGCTCCTTGGAATATTCTCCCGATGTCATCACATTATCATTCATGAACATTGCATGTATCAATTCGGCACGCACCTGGGGCGGCACCGAAAAATGGACCCTCATGGCTACAGGCGCGCTCCAGCAAGAGCACGATGTCACCATGTTCTATCGCAGGCCGGTAGTTGGCGACCGTTTCACCACCCGCAAACACCGCCTCCCCTTTCTCAGCCATATAGACCCCTACTCGCTGGTACGGCTCATCGGCTACATAAAAAAAGAAAAAATAGACATTCTTATACCAACCAAGCGCAAAGACTACATGCTTTGTGGTTTGGCAGGCAAGCTCACCGGCACACCGGTGATCCTCCGTCTCGGCGCCGATCGCCAACTCCGCTGGCCATGGCAGCGATTCATGTACCATACCCTCACCAGCGGCATCATCGTCAACGCCGATAAAATCAAGCAGACCCTTCTCTCCACCGGCTGGTTTCCGGAAGAAAAAATCCGCGTCATCTACAACGGGCTCGACACATCGCAGATAGACCGCAAAAAAACCGAACCCTATACAAAACCGTTCCCGATCACCATAACAGCCCTTGGGCGGGTTACCAAAAACAAGGGCTTCGACTTCCTTATCAGCTCGTTCGCCCGCTTCCTGCGGGAACAGCACGCAGAAAACATAGGTATTGTCATTATCGGCGACGGGGAAGACATGCAGGAATTCAAGGAACTTGCTGCATCTTTCGGCATTGCCGACAAGGTCATCTTTACAGGATTCCTCAAGAACCCCTACCCGATCCTCCTGGCAAGCGACATCTTCGCCATGACCTCCACCAACGAAGGCCTCCCCAACGCCCTTCTCGAAGCCATGTACCTTCTCAACACACCCATCTACACCCCTGCAGGCGGCACCGAGGAAGCCCTCGAGAACGAGAAAGAAGGCATCATGATCCCCTACGGCGACAAACAGGCCCTGGCCCGTGCCATAACAGAACTCTACCTCAACCCCGAGCGCCGCAAGAACATGGCCGAACTCGCCCACCAGCGCGTACTCCGGCAGTTTTCAATTGAACGTATGGGAAAGGAACTGGGGAGATTCTGTGAGGAAATCGCACATTAACGCAACAACAGGCGCTGCAGCTCCTCTGCGCGTCGGCATTGCGGATAGTACTCGGTCAGTGTATTGACAAACTTCGTCCATTTTCTCCGTATAGTCCTGCGCAGGAACAAGCGGGAAAAGTTTGCCAGCGGAAGAAACTCGTTATTGCCAACACCGTCAATCAGCACCATGAGCCCGGGTTCCCCGGCAGGGCGCTGAAACACAACGTTGTCAGCCTTCAGCTCACGAACCACTATACGCTCTCGTATCAAAAATTTCTTCAGCCACAGAAGCGCCAATGCAAGCTTCTCGAGTGAGACGCCACCATGCAGCAGGTAGTGTTCAAGCGTGCGGGAAATCGAACCATCAAAATCCCTCGGCAGTTCAAACACCATCCCCTCTCCTCGCGAAGTATCAACCTCTCCATACGTCCGGGCAACCATCTCCCACGATACGTCCCGCCTCATAAACTTCCTGTAATAGGAAAGTTCCTCTGAAGCAATATCATCCCGACGAGTATAGACCACCTTCACGCACTTCGTCTCATCCTCCGGATGCACATAACAGTACCGTGACGAACCTTTGCCAACAAGCTGTGCATGGTCAAGCTGAAGCATAAACCGTAGAAATCGTTAAAGGGAGGATGGATTAGAGTTTTCTTAAAATCTCCTTAAATTTTCAAAAAGTTAACATAAAACCCAAATACGAATTCTTACTACCCAAAAACCAAGAGGTTGCCTATCTTCCCCAGTTAGCGCATATTAGTATATAAATGCAACCACCTCTAACCCCAGAGTACCAGTGAGCTGACCATGAACATCATGTTTCTGAACTCCGCACGAAGGGGATGGGGCGGTAACGAAAAATGGATCCGGCTTGCAGCAACCGAACTGCAGAAATCCCATACAGTCCTGCTTGCATATCGCGATCCTGAGATCGGCAACCGCATTCCCACAGATGGCATCAGGCTCCCGTTTCACCATGAAGCCGACCTGGAAACCATCATGAAACTGGCAGCCCTTGTCAGGCAGCACAACATCGATGTACTGATTCCGACCAAGCGCAAAGACTATGTTCTGGCTGGCATCGTGGCGCGCCTGACAGGATGCTGCAACATCCTTCGTCTCGGCATTGTACGTGATATGCGCAACAGCGTCATCAACAACCTGGTCTACAATATTCTTGCTGACGGCATCATCGTCAATGCCCGACACATCAAAACCACCCTCCTGAACTCCAGCAGCATTCCGGAAGAAAAGATACGGGTCATATACAATGGTGTGGACCGGCAGAACATCCTGCAACTGGCAAAGGAAACAACAATCAACCCACCGTTTGCCTTCACCCTCACCGGCATGGGAGAGCTTAGTGCCCGCAAGGGATTCAAGCCCCTGATCCAGGGTTTTGCACGCTTTTTGCAGCAAACCGGCGCAACAGATGCCGGCCTGGTGATTATAGGGCAAGGAAGCGAGCGACAAGAGCTCGAAACCCTCACGTCAGACCTCGGCATTCAAAAAAAGGTCAACTTCAAAGGCTTTCTCGAGAACCCCTACCCAGCCCTTGCTGTATCGAACGCATTTGCCATGATCTCCGAAAACGAAGGCATTTCGAATGCCGTGCTGGAAGCAGCCATACTCGAAAACGCACTCATCACAACCGCTTCAGGCGGAGGCATTACCGAAGTATTCACGCATAACACCAATGCTCTGCTCCTGGCTGATTCCTCACCAGAAAACATAGCCGACGCCATAACAGCACTCTACACCAACCCTGAACGCTGCAAGCAGCTTGCCCAACATGCCTGTAAAACCGTGGTTCAGAGATTCGACCTTGACAAAATGACCCGGGAAATCACTACTTTCTGCCAGCAGACAATCGAACGGAAAAAATCCTGAGCCCATGAACATCCTCTTCATCAACTCCATAGGCCGCGATAAGTTCGGCGGAGGCGAAAAATGGATGGTCAACGCTGCACGTGGGCTCACCCAGGAAGGCCATAACGTTACCCTTGCAAGCAAAAAGGACTCCCGCATACTCCGCTATGCAGCAGAACACGGTGTCAACACTGAAGTCATACAGATCCGCAGCGACATCAGCCCCCTGAAAACCCTGCAGATTGCTGGATGGCTCAAAAAGCACGCTATAGATATCCTGATCTGTAACCTCAACAAGGATGTCCGCGTTGCCGGCCTGGCCGCCCGCATAGCCGGCACCCCCGTGGTGCTGGCACGCCACGGCATGCTGCTCTGCAGCAAAAAGTGGAAACACAAGCTCACGCTCACCAGGCTGACCGACGGCATCATCACCAACAGCCGCACCATCAGGGAAGCTTATGCCAGCTACGGCTGGTTTGAGCCCGACTTTGTCAAGGTCATCTACAACGGCATCACCATACCCGAACAGGTCACCCCCATAGACTTCAGCACACGCTTCCCCGGCAAAAAAGTCATCTACAGCGCCGGTCGCCTTGCCGAACAGAAAGGGTTCACCTACCTGGTCGATGCCGCAGCACGCCTCAAAAAGAAGCGCAACGACCTTGTCTGGCTCATCTCCGGCGAAGGCAAGCTGCACGAGGAGCTCCAGCAGAAAATTGAGTCGCTCGGCCTGCATAACACAGTCTACCTCGAAGGCTTCACGCCCGATATTTTCCCCTACCTGAAAGGGTGCGACCTCTTCGTGCTGGCCTCTCTCTTTGAAGGCATGCCAAACGTTGTGATGGAAGCCATGGCCATGCAAACCCCTGCTATAGCCACAGACGTCAACGGTGCTCGCGAACTCATGCAGGATGGAACAACCGGCCTCATCATCCCCCCGCGGAACCCGGAAGCCATTGCCGATGCCGTGGAACAGCTGCTTGACAACCCGGAGAAACTCGAACAGTTCGGCAAGGCCGGTTACGACCGGGTCAACACCGAGTTCACCATGCAGGCCATGGTGCACAACCTCGAGACACACCTGCAGGAAAAACTCAGGGAGAAAACAGCACGGGTATGACACAGCAGAAAGAGTGGAAAAAAAAGCGCAGGTTCCGCCAGTCGTTCGCCCGCTTCCTGCACCATGTAGCCAAAAGAACGCCTGGCACAGCCTGCCCGGAACATCCTCGCTCCATTGCTATCCTCGCCCAGGAAAAACTTGGCGACTGTATCCTGCTCACCCCGCTACTCGGCAACCTCAGGAAGTACTATCCCAACCTCGAACTTCACGTCATCACCTTCAGCCGGGCCTCAGAGCAGTTCCTCAAACACGACCCCAACATCACCGCCCTGCACAGCGTCAAGCACAACATGAAGGGCTATATACAGAAGGTGCTTACCAGAAAGTTCGACATTCTCTTCAACACCAAAGACAGCCCCTCTACCAACTTCCTGATCCAGACCACATTCATCAGGGCAACCTGCAAGGTTGGCCACTATAACGAGTTCCATGCAGGGCTGTTCGACCAGTACACCAACATCCCTTACCAGAGCAACATGGCGCTGAAAAACTGCGCCCTCCTCCAGCTCCTCGGCCACAATCTCACCAAGGAAGCATGCCGCCCGAAGCTTCCACCCATGCCGGTCTCAGAAGAGATGCAACACTTCATCAGCACCATGCCCAAAGAGCACTGCATCGGGCTCAACATCAGCGCCGGTGAACAAAACCGCACCTGGCCGGAAGCGCGGTACAGGGAGCTCATAGAACTCCTGCCAGCCAAGCAGTTCATCATTCTCTCGGCCCCCGAAGACCTCGAGAAAAAGCAACGACTCGAACAACTGCCAAACGTCACCCCCTCCCCTGCTACAAAAAACCTGTATGAAGCAGGCCTGCTCGTCGCAGAATTCAAGCTCCTCGTCACGCCAGACACCTCGCTCATCCATGTAGCCTCAGCTACCAGCACCCCCGTGCTCGGGCTCTACCGCGAAGCCCCGCAGGATATCACCCGCTTCGGCCCGTTCCTGGTACCAAGCGAGCTCGTTATTTCAGCAACAGGGGAAGTAGCAGGTATAACACCAGGGAAAGTAGCTGTACATATCGAACACCTCAGAACCACAGTTACGGGCACTCCATGACCACATTACTCATTCTTGCCATAACAGCCGCAGCAATTGCAATAACCATCCATATCAGGCGTCGGCAAAAAAAACTCCGGAACCGTAAGATCCGCCGCTACCGCGATATCTGGACCATAGGCCTCTACAGCGGCCCATCTCCGTTCAAGCTTGCGCCACCTCAAGGCATCAAAAACCCAATCCTGGCCCCGGAACAGGTCACCGACATCAAGGCCCGCTTTATCGCAGATCCCTTCATGTTCACCCATAAGGGCGTGCACTACCTCTTCCTCGAAGTGCTGAACGATGAACGCAACAAGGGAGAAATCGGCTACGCAACAAGCACGGACCTTAAACAGTGGACATACAAAGGCATTGTCCTCAAGGAGCGGTTCCACCTCTCCTACCCCTACGTCTTCGAGTACAACGGCGAACAGTACATGCTCCCGGAAGGTGCAAAATCCAGAAAAGTCACCCTCTACAAAGCAGACCGATTCCCAGACAGATGGAAAAAACATGCTACCCTCCTGGGAAGCGTATCAAGAAAAGGCCCCCTGGGAGACCCGTCAATCATCCAGCATAACAGCCACTGGTACCTTTTCACCTACGCAGGAAAAACAAAAAGCCTGCACCTCTACACCTCTCCAGAGCTCACAGGGAGCTGGCGGGAACACCCCGCAAGCCCGATCCTTACTGACGATATCTCCTTTGCACGCCCAGGTGGAAGAGTCATCGCTTACAAAGGCAACATCTATCGCTACGCCCAGGATGGCAAGGGCGGCTACGGCAAACGAGTATGGGCATTCCGCATAACCACACTGACCCCGACAGAGTACAGGGAAGAACTCCTGGAAGGCGGACCGGTCATCGAAGGTGACCACGAACAGTGGAGCAACGCGGGCATGCATACCGTCGATCCGCACCTGGCTCCGGACGGCACCTGGCTCGCGTTTGTCGACGGACTTGAAAACAGAGAGAAAACAGCCTGACAATACTTACATTACGTACATGACACAGCACACTGAAATACAGCAGCACAAAATAGCCGTGATAGGACTTGGCTACGTTGGTCTCCCCCTTGCAGTAGAGTTTGCAAAACTCTACCCGGTTGTAGGGTTCGATATCAAGGAAGAGCGCATACAGGAGCTCCGAAAGGGAAAAGACACCACCCTCGAAACCGATGAAACCATACTCCAGGGCAGGCTTCTGCAAAAAAACCCCCATACAGCTGCAGAACCAGGGCCGGGACTGTATGTCACGAACGACATTGAAGAACTTCGCCGCGCCACCATCTACATTGTCACCGTCCCGACCCCGACAGACAAGCACAACCGGCCAGACCTCACGCCGCTGATCAAGGCTAGTGAAACCGTCGGCACCGTGCTGGGTATTGGTGACATTGTCATCTATGAGTCCACCGTCTACCCTGGCGCAACAGAGGAAGACTGCATTCCCGTGCTCGAGCAGATATCCGGCCTCACCTTCAACGAAGAGTTCTTTGCCGGCTACTCCCCCGAACGCATCAACCCCGGTGACAAGCTGCATACCGTCACAAAAATCAAGAAAGTCACCTCAGGCTCCACGCCCGAATCAGCAGCTACAATAGACGAACTCTACCGCTCAGTCATAGAAGCTGGAACACACCTGGCCACCTCGATCAAGGTAGCTGAAGCAGCCAAGGTCATAGAAAACTCCCAGCGCGACATCAACATCGCGTTCGTCAACGAACTGGCCAGAATCTTCAACAAGCTTGACATAGACACCCTCGACGTCCTCGAAGCAGCTGCCACCAAGTGGAACTTCCTCCCCTTCAAGCCAGGCCTTGTCGGCGGCCACTGCATTGGTGTAGACCCCTACTACCTGGCCCAGAAAGCCCAGGAAGCAGGCTACCACCCGGAAATCATCCTCGCCGGCCGGCGCCTGAATGACGGCATGGGCGCCTATATAGCCAGCCAGGCAGTCAAGTTGATGATCGATAACGATTGCCCCATAAAAGGCGCAAACGTCCTCATACTCGGCATTACCTTCAAGGAAAACTGCCCCGATATCCGCAACAGCCGTGTCATAGACATCATCCATGAACTGCAGGAATACGGCTGCACCATCGACATAGCCGACCCATGGGCATCACCCGAGGAAGTCATGCATGAATACAACCTCCCGCTACTCCCAACCATTGACAGTATACAGCACGGCTACTACCATGCAGTCATAGCCGCCGTAAGCCACAACGAGTTTGCGGCACTCGACCCCAGGCCATGGCTTGCACAGCAGGGCATTCTGTACGATGTAAAGGGAATGTACGGGAAGGAATTAGCGGATGGAAGGCTTTGACGAGTACTACCAATCAGAAATATCTGGATCTTCTAAAATACTCAGTTGTTTGCTGGTTGACGCCGGTTTCCCAGGTGATGGTTTAAAAATTCCTGATTACATTTTTCGTTCTACCTGCGTCGGGCGACAATACCAAAAATCGCCCCGATTGCACAGAGTGTTGATCAAATAGAGTGATACTTAGATTTATCCGGCCCATATGGTCTGGATAGCAATGTTATGCATAATGAAAGTTCGTTGGAAGGTTCTGGAGGGAGAAGAGAAAGCTAGCGGTACAAGGCTTCGGATTCTATTTTCAGGTGATGATACTGATTGTACTTATGTGATTAAAATGGCATTCAAAGGCGAGTATCGCGTTGTTAGTGCCGGAAAACTTCCTCCACGGCTGTTTCTACTCATGGCCCGAGCCAATGTATTGAACTGCGATATCTTGTTTTTCCGGTACGAAAGAAAAAAGATGTCGCTATCGGCTAGACGGCATGAGTTTATACTTCCTCTATGGATTGGTAGTTCGATTGAGTTGCCAATTTCAGCTAAAAATAAGTCCGCAAGAAGTGATGTCCGCCGTATTATAAGAAACAATCTCACTTACAGGATTGAAGATTCACCGTCCAGTATTGAGAATTTCATCAATGAGTTCTGGATCCCAACAATCCAGCAGCGTTATCCTGATAAGGATACCGATCGAATGCGGAATGGGGAGTGGAGAAAATACCGGTGCGAACTGCTTGTTGTCCAGAACGGTGTCTTTGATCTTTCCGGGGCTGTTATACGTTATGGCGACTCCGTGCCATTGCTATGGATGAATGGTTTAAAAGATGGTGATCTATCCTTGTGGAAGATCGGTGGCATTTCAGCATCATATTATTTCGCCGGAAAATACCTGCATGAGAACGGTCATGACTCCGTTAATCTTGGCCTTTCCAGGCCCTTTCTCAACGACGGTGTCTTGATGTACAAGAAAAAATGGAACCCTCTCTTTTGGCGTTCTGATGCCTATTCGGTTCTCTTGAAGGTTATGAACGATTCCTGCGCAACGCGGGCGTTCCTTGCTCGAAACCAGTTTTTCTCCTATTACGGTGATGAGTTATGCGCCACAGTTTTCGATGAAGGGGTTCCAGAGGAGAAGGATGTACCGTTTTTTAAGGGTATTGATTGCATCAAACATATTGATTTGAATACATTTTTTTAAATACCTGACAGGCGATTCCAATAAGGCGAAATAACGAAAAAAACTCTTTTATGGGTTCAGAGAAAAGCCCCGTAAACCTTTTTTGGACAGGTGGATGGGACTCAACATTCAGGCTGTGTGACCTTATTTTTAACCAAGGTCGATGTGTTAAACCTATTTACATTCTCGATCACGAGAGAAAATCGTTTCGGGAAGAAGTAATGACCATGGTCCTGATTAAGAGGCTCATTGATGACCGGGTGCCTGAACGCCTTATACATCCCCTTGAGATCGTCTTGAAAGAAGATATTCCCCAGGCCCAAGAGGTGAGTCAGCTTTATTATAATTTAGTGAAAGAGTATAGCCGCTTGGGAACTCAATACGAATGGCTTACCCGTTTTGCCAAATGGAAAGGATTAAATGATATTGAAATTGCAATAGAAGCAAATGGGTTTTCTCCTTCAGCTCCTGTTTTCCTTAAGCTCCAGGAAAATATTATCCAAGACGGAAGTAATAACGTTCTGTGTGATCATCCAGCTGATCCAGCGCTAGAGTTGTTCAGGCCTTTTCATTTTCCGCTTATTAAAATCTGGAAAACCGAAATGGTGCACATCTCCAAGGAGTATTCCTTTTTTGATATTCTGGAGAAAACCTGGTTCTGTCATAAACCTATCAACGGTTTGCCTTGTGGGGTATGCAATCCTTGCGTTAGTGTAATGAATGAACATATGGGATTCCGAATGCCCTTATCTGGAAAAATCCGCTTTAGATTAAAGAACTTAGTCCCCTCAAAAAAATAGTACGCAGAAAAGACCTAAGACTCTGAATAACATACTTGTTATTACTCAATCAGGAATCAACTCCCAGTATTAATGCGTAACGCTTGCCGATCGGCTTATAATAAGCAGAAGTGGTTGATTCATATATCAATAGCTCGCATCAATAAATACAAGAAAGAAAAGAATAAATTCTATTCTTTGCTTGGGCGACCTCTTGATTTGCGTTCACCGGCGACGTTCAATGAGAAAATTGTCTGGAAAAAAATACATGACAGGAACCCCTTGCTGACAGTGACCGCGGACAAGTGGCTAGTAAGAGATTATCTGGGGGTTGTTCTTGGCAGAAATGAGGCCGAGAAAATCACAATACCATTATTCCTGGCCGAAGAGAATCCTGATAAAATCGCTTTTGATGATCTTCCTGATCGCTTTGTCATTAAGACAAATCATGCCTCGGAAACAAATATCATTGTTAGGGATAAGCGTAAAATAAACGCGGCCGAGACCAAAACAAAGTTGAAGAGCTGGATGTCAAGGCCTTACGGGATCAGGCAATTTGAATGGGCATATATCGGTATAAAACCAATAATTATTATCGAAGAGCTTCTTGAGGATGATGCAGGAGCGCTACCGTGTGATTTTAAGTTTCTTGTATTCCATGGTAAGTGCCATTACATTCTCTGCTATACTGGGCGTGAACAGAGTGTTGCTTGCAGTGTTTATGATACATCATGGACTAAGCTGCCCATATCATGGAAGGGACATGTTGGTCCAGAAGTGAGTAGGCCTGCAACCCTGAATCGGATGATAGATATATCTGAAGCGCTTTCAGATGCCTTCGATTTTGTGCGTATTGACTTATATACTATTGGGGGCATGATATACTTTAGTGAAATGACTCACTATCCAGCATCAGGCCATTTCCAGGTTTCTCCCATCAGCTTTGATAAAGAGCTTGGCGCATTATGGCATCTCAAAAAAAAATATTGGCTGAATAAAAATCATCCGAGCCATAAGATCATGGCTAATCTTTCATCGCCAGGATATTCACTCAACCATTTATCAGCGTCATCCTGATCAAAATCCTGACTCTATTAGTTTTCATTTTCTTAATGCCTTAGGAAGATGGCATTTGATCAGGAACCTCAGATACTTCCCTTTATCTGGACGATAGTGTGTGTGTAGTGGAGCAGAAGTATAGTGCAGCAATGCTTTTTTGCCTCGCCATGGTTGTTTGCGGCAGATTAGCCACCATTTCCGGCCTATTTCATGATTGAATAACTCACGATCGAATTTTCTGAATTCCTGGTTAAGATCGATTAAATGTTCCAGCCATTTTTCGATCTCTTTTAGATCACCGTTGGGTACGGTTTCAGAAACCTGGTTATGAATAGCGAGGGCTTTTTCGGGCTGAGGGCCAAAAAGCTGTTGAAGGTAGTCAGTTCTTATCTCTCGTGCATTTGTAATCTGCAAGTCAGCTTTTTTACTACTGATTTGCCCCATATGCGTACGAAAGTGGAGTAAGGTTTCGTCAAGGTTAGCAAATTGGGTTTTGTCGGCAAGATTGGTCCAGCAATTATAATCCTGGGTGTAAACAAGGTTGTCTGGATAGGGATGGGTTTTTGCCAGGTCGGTGCGAAGGATGACTGTCGGGTGGAAGAAGCAGGTGCCAAAAAGGAGCTGGATTTTGAGTTCTTCATTGGTACATGGCTGCTTTCGGGTGTTTTTCAGTTTTCCTTTTTTGATGAGCCTCATGGCTGTGCCCGAGATGCCAACAGAGGGGTTGCGTTCCATAAACGCGAATTGTTTTTCGAGCCTGTTTGGCAGGCTTATATCATCAGCATCCATTCGTGCGATGTATTTTCCTCTGGCAAGCTCGATCCCCTGGTTGAGCACATGGACTGTTCCTCGATTCTTTGTGTTCTTTACGAGATTGATGCGCGGGTCATTGTAGGTTCGTACGATGTCTCGCGTGCTATCAGTTGAGCCGTCATCGACGATAAGGAACTCGAAGTCAGTGAAGGTTTGCATAAGGATGCTTTCGATCGCTTCTCTGATGTGCTCTTCTGCGTTGTGAACGGGCATGAGGACCGTTATAGCTGGAGTACTCATCAATGCTGCTGTTATGCCATTTCAAGAATTCTTGTTGTCATGGCGGTATCGGAAAAACGCTCAAGTACAAGCTGTCGCCCATTCCGGCCCATTTCTTTTGCTTTTTCCTTGTTATCAAGGATGGCCTGAATGCTTTGCTTAAGTGCTAGCTGGTCACCATTAGGTACAATGAATCCGGTTTTCCCATCGACTACGGCTTCCGGAAGGCCTCCTGTGGTGCTGACAATCACCGGTAGCTCACATGCGCTGGCTTCAGGTATTACTCTTGGCAAACCTTCTTCCTGGTAAAAGGGGCAGTATATGGGTTCTGAGGTCAGGATGAAAAGATCCGCTACCTGCAGTATGTTAGGAAGTTTTGCATTGTCGACTTTCGGGAGTATCACGACATTGTCTTCCAGGTGGAGTTCCCTGACCACGTTATCGATCAGAAGCCTTTCAGGTTCAGCGCTGTTTGCTACGATCAGGTAGGTTATGCCGGGATAGCGCTGTTTTAGTTCGGGTAGAGCCATGATCACATGACGGAACCCTTTGACGGCCATCATTCTTCCAACAGTGACGAGCAGCGGTCGATCTGGATCTATGCCGATCTCCTGTCGAAGGACTGATTTTTTTCCCGGATCCATCTCTGGCTTGAAGATATCAGTCATGACGTTACAGCCAAGCACCAAGGTCGGGCACTGGAGTTTAGGATACATTGATCGGGCAATCTTGTCTAGTGAGCTGCTGACCGGCATAAAAAGGTCGACCGATGCATAAATGTTGTTGATTTTATTAATGATTTTCGGTCTTCTGGGGAATACATGCTTAGTGACATCGGTGCCGTGTGATGCACAGTATATCCTGAACTTGAAAAGCTTTTTTAGATAATGAATGACTTCCAGGTCGTTCCATGTGGCAGCTACAAGAACAAGTTCCTTTCGGGAAAGCATATATTTGAGCAGGAGCGGCAAACGGTAGAGCCAATGGAATTTTTTCCAGTTATGACCTGGGATGTAGTGGATTTGTTGGGTAGAGTGCACCCCTTTTTTCTTGTGGCTTCGATTGAGGTGCGTCAGTACAACAGCTTCAAAGTCATTGTCTGAAAGTGTCTTGAGCAGGTTTTCAGCCCAAAGCGCGATACCGCCCATGAAAGGTCTGTATTCGGAGCAAAGAATAATGAACGTAGCGCCTTTAGATGCGTGCATACCATGTAGTAGGTTTATTATACAATAATAATCTTGCTGAAGAGTTTCCCGTAGGACCGTTCTGCTCTTAGTGTTTTTCTTCAGCTGGAAATGGAGAACTGCATCTGCTGAGTTAGTTGGTTGACGTTGTTTGAGATTGTTGGTGTTTTGAGTGACTCGATGCTGTTTCTTTTCTCGAGCCGCTTCTGCTTTCTGGCCTCGCTGGCAGCTTCCAGTTTATCCTTGGGTCCAATATAGACAATCGCACTGTGTAATCGATCACTGTTATAACGCTAGAGATAGCTGTCAATCTGCTGTCTTGTATCTTAAAGTGACAGAACTACTTTCGGACGGATGCACTTCGACTAAATCGCATCACAACGATACCGCTCTTCCCTGTACAGTACTGGACAAAGTCGATCACGGCATCGCGAATATCATGGGGAACCCAGGATGCGGTCAGAGATCCGAGACCGGAACCTGGTCAACAAGATGACGCCTGATGATGAAAACTTTCTACCTATACAATCCAGCTCAGCGAGAACAGTTACCGTATGGAACACCGGAAAACGATTTTCAGCAACAAAGATACGGCTGTAGGAGGCTGCCGACTCATAACAGAAAAAAGCGGGTGGCTTTTTCGAAACAATGACATAATTTAAAATCACCAACCTAGGGGAATCTTAATTGCAAAAATCTGGGGAATGTTTATTTCCGATTACAAATGGCCAACTAGTCATTACTTGATGCCTCATCATGCAGATAGCCTACGACATCTTTAAATCATCCGGATTTTCAGGCAATAGGACGTACACGATAGAACTTGTTAATGCCCTTGCTGCTCAATTCCCGAATCATAGGTACCAGCTTCTCACAAACTGGGGATACAAAGAAAAAATTGATTTTCCAGGTAATCATACTGATTCCATCCAGATTCAACAACTCATCCCAAACCCACTGTTGCTTGGAAAGGTTTTACGAAAACCTGTCAAGTCATTCAGCAACAGCCTGTTAAGAGCTAAAGCCAAGCAATGCGACCTTTTTCATGCCACTAATCCCACACATTTCCCTATTGGAATACGCAATGGGGTTGTAACCTTACATGACCTCATAGCATTGCGCAACGAACCCTGGACTCAGGAAGGCTCAAAACAGTTTTATCACCAACATATTGGCGCTATTCTGGAGCAAGCAAAGGCCATCTGTTGCGTTTCAGAGTACACAGCTCATGATGCGTCCTCCAGATTTCCTGGCATCAAGAACAAGATTTTTGTAACCCCCCTTGGCTCCAATCCTCTTTTCAAGCCTCTTAGTAAAGACTCAGAATTACTGGAACAATTCAAGCTTCCTCAAAAGCCCTATATTCTTTATGTAGGTGAAATTCAGCCGCGAAAAAATATCCATAGTATTTTAACGAGCTACGACCAGCTACCACGTCATATACGAGAAGCATGTGAGCTCATTCTGATCGGATCCATTAAAAGCCGCGGGAACAAACAGTATTTTGAGGATTCCCTGAATGCATTACAGTCACAGCAAGGAATACACTACCTTCAAAACATCTCCAACAACGATCTTGCGCGTTTTTACAGTAACGCATTACTGTTTATTTTCCCTTCATTTTTTGAAGGTTTTGGCCTGCCTGTTCTTGAAGCAATGAGTTGCGGTTGCCCTGTCATTACCTCCAATACGACCTCACTTAAAGAAGTCGCTGCTGATGCAGCATTAACAGTGAACCCTGATGAACCTGAAGATATTTTTTCGGCTTTAACAGCCATGCTTGAAAATGAATCACTTCGATCAAGCATGGCTGTTAAAGGAATAGATAGATCTGCACAATTCTGCTGGAATGTAACAGCGGCAAAAACCATGGACGCATACAGGCACGCATTAGCATGACAAAAAACACTCCATTTATTATCATTTCCGATAATTTCCCGCCTTGCAAAGGCGGTGGCATTGCCGAATGGGCACTTGGTATCGCTTTGAATTTAGGCAAGAACGGGTATGATGTAACTGTCTTATCCAGATGGAAAGAACCTGAGGCTGCAATCAGACAGCATAAGAGTCAGCCCTTTCAAGTTCACAACATGAAAGGAAGAGACTGGAATCGCTATCGCTACTGGTACGCCTTGTACCATTTATGGCAAGCCTTACGCAAAACCCCTCATGCAATCGTCATTGCTGCCACATGGGAACTTGGTGCTCCGATGACAAGACTAAAAAAACTTTTTCCTGAATGCAGATACATAGTTGTTGGGCATGGCCTGGAAGTCACTAAAATCGAAAAGACTGGCAAAATCAAATCCTTTAATGCCACTATAAACAGGGCATTGACAACTATAGCTGTAAGCCGCTTCACCCAAGAAGAGATCAATAAACGGATACACTCAACGCATAATAAAGCTGTGTTTCTGCCTAATGGTGTAGACATAAGCCGATTCCACTATACAGACAACTATGCCCATATTAAAGAACAGCTCTCAATTGCACCTTCAACCAAAATCATTCTCACTCTAGCCAGAGTAATTGAACGCAAAGGGCACGATACAGTACTAAGAGCCCTGCCAAAAGTTTTAGCCAGGCATCCAGACACAGTCTACATTATTGCAGGTCCAGGACACGGTACGTATATAGACAAGCTAAATGCACTTATCAAGAAACTACATCTCACTAAAAACGTCAGATTCACCTCATATGTTGACGATAAAGACCTGAATGCCTTTTACTCGATGAGCAACATCTACGTCATGGTCAGCCGACTTATAGAATCTGAGGGGGATTCAGAAGGATTCGGAATAACTTTCCTGGAAGCGAATGCATGTGGTTGCCCTGTAATCGGGAGTTATTCCGGTGGAATACCTGATGCAGTCGAAGATGGGGTAAATGGTTTTCTGGTACAACCTGACGATCCCGAAGCTCTTGCGAACAAGATAATACAGATCTTTGACAGCAAAAGTCTGCATCAAAAAATTGCTGACCAAGGGCTCAAAAGAGTACAATCCCAATTCACCTGGGAAACTATAACAGAACAACTACTCGAAATCATAACAAAAAAATCTAGTTAACGGTGCTGTAAAGCATCTATCGCTTCCTTATATACCGCCAGTGTTTGCCTGGCGGTTTCTTTCCAGGAATACCGCTGAACAACAACCTTACACCGCTCAACGAGTTTTGCCCTAAGCGCCTTATCCTCAAGCATATTCATCATAGCTCTGGAAATCTCGTCAATAGAATAAGGATCTACAAGAAGCGCAGATCCATCTGCGATCTCAGGCAAGGATGAGCAATTTGAAACAATAGAAGGGCAACCACAACTCATTGCCTCAACAAGAGGCAAACCAAACCCCTCCGAATACGACACAAAAACCAAGGCTAAAGCTGCATTGTACAAATGCACCAGGTGTTCATCAGGAACGCCTGTCAAATGAAAAATGGAACCTCTCAACTTTACGTCATCAATCTGATTTTGTAGGGCACGAACCAGGGATTCACTTCCGTTTCCTACAATTACCAGAGCGCTTTTTTGAGCATTTTTCTTTTGGCAGCGCTTAAATGCAGCTACTACAGATTCGATATTTTTACGTTCTTCAAGCCTTCCCACAATAAGAAAGAATGGTTGATCTGCAGATAATCCATATAACTGAAGAACACTTTTATCAACACAAGTTGGCAAAAAAACCTCCTTAACACCTTCATAAACCACATCCACTTTCCCTATGCATTCTGGAAAGTAACGTTCAAGCTCTTTACGCACATAAAATGATGGCACAATAATCTTGACCGCATCCCTAACAATCACGTCTGTACGGTACTTTTTGAGTTTTTTTCTATTTATATCTTGATACCTGTTAGTATAGAGAGGAATAATATCATGAATTGTCACCAAAGCATTGGATAAACCCTGCGTAAAAAAAACAGGATCAGTATAATGCACAAGGTCTGCCTGCGAAGAAAAATAACGCCAAAGCATGCGCTTAAATTTTCTAACCACATACTTGAATGCCTTTCCAAGAATCAAATCATTTGGAAATGATTCTCTGCAATCAACATTAGGGATATTAGCAAAATATGTCTGAACCAACCTCTTTCTTTTAAAAAGAGTATATAAAACAAATATCGAATCTGGTAACGCAACAGCCATGGCCTTTACCAACTCTCTGCTATACGTACCAATGCCACTATGTGCAAAATTATGCGTAAAGTCTACAACTACTTTCATCAATCAATACATCTCATATTTATCCTTCTTCACCTTCACCCTCAAACTAAATATCACAGTACATCGTGATTCGTCAAGGAATCCCCAACAAATTCAACATCAGACGGCAGAATTATGGAGAGAAGGTTTCGTGTACTCTCCTTCCATGTAATCCACTTCATACCTTCAGAATGAGGATGATGGCCCTCCTCGTATAGGGCCATCCAGGCCTTAATTGCTTTGGCAAGATCTTCTGGGAACTTACCATGGAAGAAAAATGCATGCTCACCAGCCACCTCTCTGAAAACAGGTATGTCTCGAGCAATTACAGGCAATTTATGATGAGCAGCCTCAATAAGAGGCAACCCAAAACCCTCCCCTAAACTACCAGCAATAAGACACGATGAAACTTCATAGACCCTTTCGAGGTAATCATCGCCAATCCCTTTAAGCCAGAAAAGACGCTTACCGATCTCAGGATGAGACTCAATCTTTGCAGCAAGTTTCTCAGTCATCCACCCCTGCTTTCCAACGATAACAAAGTTTACATCCTGCCCATCACGCCACAATTGCTCAAAGGCAGACAATATCTGGCTATGCCCCTTACGTGGCTCAAGGGTTCCTACAGCAAGAAAAGTGAGCCGACTACGAAGAATTGATAATACCTTATCAGCCTCAGGATCCACCCCTAGCCTTAACGGCACGGAGTTTTCAACATCAGCACCATTATGCGACCATTGCACGAAAAAAGAGGATTTAAGATTCTTTCGATTACTACCCAACCACAGCTTAAATTCATCAGCAACCGTCTTGGACACGCAGACCACTCCGTCAAATTGCGAAATATTTTTAAGCCAGTCAGCATGAGCAACATCCTTTCCTGGAGCAAACACAGACGGCATTGTCACCGGCAACAAATCATGTACTAAGAAGTAAACTTGCACTCCTCGACGATGCATGGCTTTAAGTATGTCCATCTGCGCATTTACTACGTTGGCCTGTAAATCTAAGCCAAAAAAAATATCCCCCATGGCAGGATCGATCGGGATATCCTCTATCCCATTATCTTCCAAACCGAGAAACTGCCGAGTAAATTTTTTCGCATATCGATATCCTGGTACGCTGCTTGTGGCATAAACAGGATGCACATCATAAGCCTCCGGAGGATTATTGAGTAGTTCGTAGAGCACAGAACGGGTTACACGTTGCACTCCCGTTCGAGCATCATGCCGTACAAGCTCAGAAACATCCACATACAGTATCGACTTCCGATCCGCAGCAGGATGATTTATAGCTATAGCGGACGCTATAGTAGCGCACTCATCAACATCAAATTGCATAGCACACTGAAGTGATGCTATACTTCTCACAAGCGAATGCACAAGCATATCGCCTTGAAGCCCATCATCAGCTGCCTTCACTTTGCCGGCCACACGCTCGAACATTCTAATCGCTCTACGACCTGCTGTATCCCATGAAAAGTTCTTCGCCTGTCGCAATCCATGCTTCTGCAGAAAATGCCGAAAATTCTCATCATTAATAATCTTTACCATGAGACTAGAAAGCGAATCCACATCAAAGGGATCAAACAATGCTTCTTGAAGCCCTATAACTTCAGGAATGCTTGTAGCATCTGCACCAATCACTGCTGCACCACATGCCATAGCCTCTAAGGGAGGAAGTCCGAAGCCTTCGTGCCATGATGGAAAAACAAAAAAAAGACAAGTATTGTACAGCGCTATTAACTCATCATCGCTCACATAACCAGCCATAATCAGCTGATGCTGATCTAGGCCTGCCTCAAGCGCAAACTGCCTAAGCTGCTTTCGCTCACCGGAGGAAATCTTACCTGCCATGACAAGCTGCACTGATTTACGTACCCCGTCAAGAGTACGTGCAAATGCATAAATCAGTCTCTTAAGATTTTTGCGTTCATCAGCACCACCACTATACAATATAAAATCATTTTTAATCCCTAGCGTCCGCTTTAATGATGATACATATACATCAGAAAGAGAGATTGGTCGAAAACACTTATTTACACCTTCAGAAGTATTGATAACGTTTTCAGGAAAAACCCCGAGATGTTTAATCGCCTCCTCACGGGAGGACTCCGAAATGGACAAAAGCGCTGCGCTTCGTTTCAAAGATTCAAGCTTATCAAGGTAAAAGTCTGTAAATAAATGGCCTGGCTCCAGATAGTGAGCGGGATTTAAAAATGGGATAAGATCATGAATTGTTGTAGTAACTGGGATAGAGGAATCAACACGTCCTATACTTGTAACAGCATCGTCACCATACCCTTCAAAAAGGCTACAAACATGAATCACATCTGGTCGTAAGCTCAGGAGAAATGCCTCCCGAATCAATTCTGCAACTTCTCGTCGGCCATGATTACCTCCCTCGCATGCCTTCACCCCAGAAAGACTTTCCCAAACCCGAATATTACTAGTAGGAAGTAAGCCCCCGAAGGCCTCACGTATAGGTTCTACAGAATCAGCAAGCGTACCATTCAATGCAAGGATTACTTCATGTTTTCCTCTATTGCGAACCACGGCCTTAACAAAGTCCATTGTATAGCGGCCAATTCCTCTAAAGCGGCTTTCAGTCTGGGCCCCCTGCATATCTATAACTATTCTCATTTATCTCCGGACCGTTTAGTACTCTCAATTGCTTTAGTTAATTTATCGTAGACTTCAAGAGCCCGAGAAGAAAGTAACTGACGAACAGCCACCTCACGTTCAGCCTTAGATGCCCAAGAATAAACCTTGCCAGGCTTTCCAAATATGTTTCTTTTCAGTGATCTACGAAGTTTTGGCTTGGCGTCCAGAGGACTTGTTATAACGCGATAAAACATCGGATACTCACGAATCTTAAGCACAATAGGTACCAAGACCCGACGCAATCCCTGCTTACCAACTGTTCGAATTCTCTTAACCCAAAATTTAGGCTGAAGCCGAGAAATTCGGTTTTCAAGCTCTTCCGATCGCTCTATTGCATTTCGAGCTAATGCCTCTATCTGCGCTGCTCGTTGATTGCATTGGCTTACTTGATCCTCTGTCGTCTTCAGGATATCACTATGCACCTGGATCACCTGTTCCATTGCCAATGTCCGCTCGTCTATAGGGCGAATAACTGGAGAGGGCATGGAGTTTTGTGAAACCTTATTAAGAGTATCATACATAAGTTTAAACGACCATTCAATCATAGGTGTATTCCAAAGCGATATAGCCCAAGATAGATATGGTTGCGGAAGCGAAAAAGGACTAATATGTCCGGTTCGCAATGGAATCGACTTATCAAGCCGCCCCCTTACAACCTCATCCACAAACATCATAAAGGCAATATATATATTATGAGGCCAGACACAGTCATGAGGCTCATCTATAATTGCCCCATAATCGATAAGATATACCTCACCATTATCAGCAATAAGAACATTCCAGCTTCTAATGTCATTATGATATAATCCCACCTCCTCGAGAATACGTGCATAATTCAACACAGCAAGAATAACGGCATAGTGGTCAACTTTTTCTCCTGCACGTAGCCGATCGACTAATAGACGCCCTGGAAGGCGCTCCATTACGACCCAGCCCTCGTTCTCGTATTCCACTAAAAGGTGACATTTTGGCGATTGATAATTTGGGGGCAGATTATTAAAGAAATGTTGTTCTCGTTGAAATTCACATTTATTAAAATCACCGCGATGTTTATGATTAAAGGAATAGAACTTTATCACATGCTTGGCACTAAAGAAATAGCGCCGACTTTTTTGGTTCACACCTTTTGCCAAAGCATGTGGCTCGACTGTCCACGATTCGAATTCACCTACAGAGTCTCCCAGCAGCCAGTAACGATTACTGGCAACATACATGGGTCGTAGTATCTCGGAGAGATGTGTTGAAAACCTAGCTATTTCATGCACAAATGCTACTGAATCAAGCAAATAGCGGGACTCACCCGGCTGTGAAGCCCCCCAATACACCGGTTCCTCATGCAATGCCAACTCAACGATTAAGGCAAGTGAAACATCGGCAGCTTTGACTATCAGCTGTTTAACATAGTCTATTCCCTTTTCATGAATAATATGATGGAACACACTCAATCCTAAAATAATGTCATACTGCCCAGGGTAGATACTGTCGAGGATGTCTTCTACACGGCCAACATCAAAGCTCAGTTCAAACTCTGGCTGCTCTTCAGCCAACGCCTTGCAAACTGCAATGTTTTTGTCCAGAAAATCAACACCGTGAACAATTGCACCATGCTCACCCAAGCTTAAGCTGAAATATCCCTGCGCACATCCTAAATCAAGCACTTTTAATGGGCGGCTAAGCTCTCGGTGCAAGAGATCATAACACTCAGCAATTTTAATCAGCCTGTCATCACATGACCGAGAAACGGTATTTGATAAATCGGGGTATCCGTAAATCGGCTGGTATATTTCCGGCAATGCAGAAACAAGAGTTGAAATCATGGATTAGTGTTTTGCCTCAGCTGAAATGGCGAATTGAGTCAGCAGAGTTAGTTAGTTGACATTGTTTGAGATTGTTAGTGTTTTGAGTGAACTTGCCAGGAAAGAATTGGCTATTTAAGAAGCCAGAGCGATTGATTGTTGATAGTGCATCATGAACTCCATGGGTGAGAGATACCCCAGAGCAGAATGCATTCTTTTTCTGTTATAGAATACTTCAATGTTGGCAAAGAGGCTTTGGCGAAGTTCGTGCTGATTCCGGTATCTGGTGCCATAAATCCACTCGATTTTCAGAGGCCTGAAAAATGTCTCTGTCTCCGAATTATCGAAACGGATACCGTTGCAGCTTATAGTCTGGATCATGCCTGACTTTTTCTCAGGCTCTGGGCTATCAGACCACCGACATTGCCAAAAGACATATACATATATCATAACCGAATCAAAACCATATTAAATACGCAAACATGATACTCTTTATTAAACATATACCTCTTCATCGTCCTGACAACGCCCTCCATTTATCAAGAGAGCATATATAAAATAACCGAATGTAGTAAATTGCCAGAGAGCATAGGACGCGCGGTGATCATCACATATAGCATCAATGAGGCCAAGTAAACTATGGGTTACAAAAGGCCTCCACAAAGCACTGAACTCAGGTACATACCAACATAACATCTCGCATTTGTAATTATTTTGCCAGCAAATACCCATATTATCCTGACCAAATACAACCCCATTAATCCCAACCCAAAACGATATAAGAAGTATAAGCACGAGAATATATTTCTCATATCCGGATATAGCACCATCTATACTTTTCGCCAATACTAATGATGTCGGAATAGTAAGAATCAAAAAAAATCTAGGCCCCCAGAAATTCCCTCCATACCATGCCCACCACTTAGAATAAACCAAGATCAACACAATAATAAATAGACTCAAGGCAACACCATAAACGTTCCATCCTTTTATCAACTCCCAACCTTTTTTATGGATCAGAAGAAAAAGTCCTGGAATAAAGAAGACAAGTCCTTTACCGAAAGATAGAGTAACTGAAAGTATGCCAAAGAAAAGAGGATAAGAAAAGCCTGGAATGCCTGAATATGGCATTATAGTTTTAAATCCTTTTTCTGACTCTGACAAATATACTGACCCTGATAAGGAACCGAATTTGTAGAAATTCTCAGTTAGAATCAGCACTAAAGCAAGCACTACTCCTGCTAAAAATCCTGGATTTTTACGGACCAAAACCAATGCAGCAATAAGCCCCGAAGGAAAAATTGCTGGCGTATTTGCAATCCCAATCCCTATAAGCAAGACAGTGTAAACAACGTTTTTGCGACTCAATAAAACTCCAGCTGTAACGCAAAGGGTACTGAGTACTTCACCGTAGTACTGCTGTAAATGAAAGGGAAACATTGAAGCGGCAAGCACAAGGAGGAGGGTATGTATAGCAATTTTATGAGAGTAAATCCTGATTAACGAGTTAAAAATTATTTTCCCAAGAGCTAGACAAAAAAAAATATTAGAGTATGCAACTACATTCTTGTAGTCAAATCCAAGGACAGACGATATGTACGCCAAAGGCATAGAGAACAATGGCTGCAACAGTGAATATTTAATTAGCGGTATAGAAGCACCTTCCATAATTGCCGAAACCACAGAAAAACGAACCTCACCATCACCACTAATGGATGGACCTGCAGTTATAATCAACAAAATCAATCCAACCCATATCAGAATTTTTCCCATAACCTCTAAATTATAGAAAATAAGATTATTATGCTGGCGCAAGTACTTATCATTCTTCATAACAAGATCATAGACTTAAGGCTATTCATTGTTTTACATTCAGAAATTCAGCATCCCATTCCTGATCACATCCATCAAAACCTATTGGGACAACACGCCACATAATATCCCCAAATAATTGACTATCATGAGGTCGTCCGATAAAATTCAAATATGACATAACTCTTTTGGCAAGTTCTTTACAATCTTGACCATATTCAACACTGTATCCAGGAGGCCAATGACCTGAATAACCATTTAGTGTTTTCATACCTCGATTCAAGGCAACCCACATAGCATCAATTTCATCAGCATAAAATGGACCATTTATTTGCGCTACAAATAAAATACCATTTTGAGGCACATTTTTCGGAATACGCTTTTCAAGTATTTTAACCCTCTCTCGCCATTCAATTTTTGAACTACTTGGCATTGATATTGACGCAAACTCCACAATGAGTAGTGGCAAGATAACTGCTACAACTAACGCATTCCTCCATCGGTACCTTATTCTGACTGTATCGATCATAAATCCAGCAAGATAACCTATCGGAAATAGAAGAACTTGATCGAGCCTTGTCATTGCCCGTATAGCTGAAGCTAGTGGCAATCCATGGAATATATACCAAAAACTAACCCCACCAACATAGAGAGTCAATGCGATAATACCGACTAATGTCCACGACATTAGCATAAAATGCTGTTCCTTATCCCTACCGATTCCCATCACAAGCGCTAAAACAACCATCAATAACGGAACAACACCAACAAACATTTGATGTTCATGACGCATTGGAAGTCCAGTAAAAATATTTTTCCCTGAAGTCCCCCAAAGTTTCGAGTGATCAGAAAGAATATAGCTTTGAACCCTTGGAAGCATATTTTCAATCTCATTCCACGAACGATTAAAACCATATAAATGCGAAACCTGCAAATATGGATAGAAAAGAATTATCATTGACACGACCACCAAAAGCAACCCTACAACTATAGCAGCACGCCTTCTGTATTGAAGCGTCTTCCAACTCCTCACATACTCTGCCACTAACTGAACAATAGTGCATTTTCTATTTGTAACCTGATACACTACAAAGACCACACCCATCGTGGACATAAGCAGGAGAGTAAAAAACCCCATATAAACGCCGCTATAGAATTGCCATACTGTCCATAATCCAGCAAAGAGGAGAGAACTCCAACTCCCTTTCATCAGGAATTCTGAAGCAAAAACTATTGCTAATGGTATTCCAAAACGGTAATGGAGTTGAGCATGCCCTGCATGTGCAGTAGTTGGCAAGGCAAAAGAAAATATGAGTGCTCCAACTGAACATGCAAGAGCGCTTCCTCCTAGCCTACGCAAGGCATAATAAGCAGAGCTATAATTAGCCAGGTAACCAAAAAGAAACCAGATCTGAAAAGACGTGTCAGGCTCGCCTGTTATAAACCGAGCGATTACATATATAGGTGATGAGCCAAAAAGGTTATCCGAAAAACCACCGACATAAGGAAAAGGAAAAAAAAATGGGAGTTCCCACAATGAGTCAGAATTCCCAATTATGAACTGAAATATATTTTCAAGGAAATAATTATTTAATCGCGCATCTCCTATATCCCCGGGCATTATAGATAAGCCCTTAAACTGCATTAATGGAAGGCTAATAAATGCCACCATAAACAGTGCAATTGGCATGAAAATTACACCTCTTCTTTCAACTGGTTTTTTATACATCCATCAATCTCCGGAAATATTCGATCGTCTTCGGTAGACCGACAGCAAGTTCAATACGTGGCTCCCAACCCAATCGTTCACAAGCTAACGAAATATTAGGCTGACGCTGGCGAGGGTCATCGGTTGGCAGGGACTTGAAAACAAGTTTAGAAGAACTTCCTGTAAGCTCAATAACCTTCTCTGCAAGCTCCAGGATCGTAAATGCGTTAGGATTACCGAGGTTCACTGGGCCAGTAAACTCTTTTTCCATTGACATCAGTTTTATGAAGCCATCTATTAGATCGTCAACAAAGCAAAAGGCTCGGGTCTGCGAACCATCTCCATAGATGGTTATAGGCTTACCCTCCAGAGCCTGCACAATAAAATTTGAGACCACTCTGCCATCGCTAGGATGCATACGTGGCCCATACGTATTGAAAATACGTGCGACCTTTATATCGAGGCCATGCTGACGGTGATAGTCAAAAAAAAGCGTTTCAGCACATCGTTTTCCCTCATCGTAACAGGAACGAATACCTATAGGGTTGACTTTCCCCCAATAATCTTCACTCTGGGGATGCACCTCTGGATCGCCATACACCTCACTAGTCGATGCCTGAAAAATTCTGGCTCCCAAACGCTTAGCTAAGCCCAGTACATTTATTGCACCATGAACACTTGTCTTAAGCGTCTGGACGGGATCATGTTGATAATGTATTGGCGAAGCTGGACAAGCGAGATTATAAATCTCATCCACCTCGATATAGAGTGGAAAGGTAATATCGTGACGTATCAGCTCGAAATGGGGGTTCTGCAAAAGATGGATCACATTCTCTCGCGACCCTGTAAAGAAGTTGTCAATACAAATAACCGCACATCCTTGAGATAACAGCCTGTCACAAAGATGGGAGCCAAGAAATCCTCCTCCTCCGGTCACGAGAACTCGCTTACGATCAGATAATCCCATAAAGTTGGCTCTACTTCGTTATAGTATTTTTGAAGAATAATCAATCAATGCCCGCTATTATCACGAAAAGGATCCGTCAGATCATCAGTATATTCACCTCGCAGCAACCGTTGCTTCGGCAAAAAATGCAACCTGAAGTACCTACTGAACTGAGCGAGACTGTTTCCGAAAGGTGTAAGCCTCACGACTCCATTTTCTATTGTTATCGTACCCGACTCCATCTGTTCAGTCAGACGCACGTCCAGCAACCGGTGTTCCTGAACATATTCATTTGTAAAAACATCCACCATAAGTTCCTCCGGTATTGATCCTCCTCGTTGTTGTAACTTCTCGAGGATATAGAACGACAGCGACCGGTCAAGAACAGTAGGAACCGAAATGGCGAAAATATAGCCTAGTAAACACAGAATCACCGTTGTCTGTACCTTCTCGAAAAATCCAAATATCGAGAAATAACGGAGTGTAAAAAGAAGTACTGAAACACCTATTCCAGCGAGCAAAGCATCAAAAACAGCACTGTAGAAAACCACATCAACCCTAAAAAACCAAGAATGGAGTATGTAAATACTCGATAGCAACAGCCCAAAAATCAGGAAGGCAATAAGAACACGCGAGAATTTTATCATGCGAATACAAACTTTTTATTTCCGAGATAACTCAAAGAAATCTGAATCATTGTAGCCACAACAAATCCATAGAGATAGCCAACAGAAAGAACATCACTGGAGATAAAAAGCACCAAACCATGCAGAAGTGCTATCAAAGCATATAGCAAGAAAAATCGAATTCCTTGAGAGAAAAATGACGAGTTATGACTGCGAAACACAAAGTACTTGCTACCAAGGAATGATACCATAATACCCACCATAGCTGCCAACATGTTCGCAATACCTGCAGAAGGAATTGCAAGAACCTCCATATTAAAAATTAAAACGCCAGCGTGTACAATCGTTGCAATAACACCGTTAAGCACGTAACAAACGATCTCCACACCTGTCTTGTTGGCAGCATTAGCTTTCACTTCAGGCATGAGTAACCTCATCAACATAATCATGATAATCAATGGTGCTCACAGTACCGCTACGGGATACACCTGTAAGCATGAGCGTCATAAGGGTGATAGCGCCTGTCTGGAAAAACACCAGCATCAGAATCCCCAATGCGACGGAAAACCATCCAGGGGTTGCAAAGCCAGCGATCTTCAACCAGGTTGCAAACATCGCGCCAGCAACTGCCAGACCGCCAATAATTGTACAGAAAATACCGACCCTGACTAAAACATTTTCGGCAAACACCATTATTCCTCTAAAACCATGTAATGCAAGCCCTACGAAGTTCATCTTGCTCTGCCCGGCATACCTTGGGCCTCGGTCGAGAGGCAAATATCCCAATCGAAGCTTCGAAGCCAAGACACACGCAGCAACATGTACCCACAGCTCCTGCATGGAAGTAATACGGTTGAGTGCTGATGTTTTGAAAAGCATGAAATTCCCAAAACTGATATTTTTGCCAGACAGCAATGAAAAGAGAAACTTATAAACGATATAGAAACTTTTGAACATAATCGTTTCATGCCGACTTTTGCGACTTGCCACGATAACGTCTACATTTTCCCGATCAAATTCGGAAACCAAAGCTGAAATTGAGGATGGAAGATCCTCTCCATCTGAATCCATTACGACAGTATAAGGAATATCTCCAAGGTGCTCGTTAACATAATGAAGCCCTATAGCAATTGCTTGCTGGTGCCCTACATTTCTCCGCAACCGTAGTACAACCCCATTAAGTCCTGCAGTTTTGAGCGCCTGCACTTTGACAGGTTCATGAACTGAACCATCATCTACAACAACAATGAATAATGAATCACCTAACTCAGCTTTTAATTCCAGAAACAAGCGAGTTGAAGCCTCAGCATCTTCATAGACTGGCGTCACGATCACAAGGTCAGGAACAGAGTTAAACGGCGGATTAGTCATACCCTCTCCTTTTTTTAAATTACATATAACATTAAGCAACTCTTTTATCTCTAATAAAAAAGGCTCTTAACTGAACACCTCCCCATTTCTATTTAAAGGATCTAAATTTGTTCAGGCTGCTTTTGGAGCCTTGGCCTTGTAAAGCTCGTAAACTGTCTCTGGAACCTCATTATTCAGGGCTGTATGCCTCCGATCTGTATTGTAATCGATGAAAACGTTATCGATTGTTCTGCCTTTGCCGACCAAGGAAAGCTATGACTTGGCCTCTTTGATGACTGCCCGGGTGAAGACCTCACTGGTGAACTGTGAGCCCTAGTCGGTATTCAGAATTTCTGGGGCACCATGTAATCTGACGGTCTCTCTGAAAACTTCAGCGCACCACTCAGCGTCCATGGTATTTGATACCGACCAGTTCAGCACATAGCGGCTTTTGTGAATACGTCGGGAGCTTTTTCCAGAAACTCCCGTTTCCACTAGGTAATCTGGTTCGGATGGATCTCGTGTTTCTAGGCGAGTTCTGTGAGGGGCCAAGGCGACGGGCCAAGTTCGTGAAGAAGTCCACAGAGAAGGAAAAGACGATGTCGATCGTGGATGTAATCTCTTACTACCAGGATCTCTGGCATCTGGAATAGGCGTTCAGCATAAGCAAGTCGGATCTACAGGCAAGGCCCAGAACTCCATAAGAGCCAATATGCTCTTCTGCGGCACATATACTCTATCCTAGAACCGGCGAGGTACACGTTATGCAGATGGAAACGAGCGAACTCAGTACAAAATCCTCAGCCTGTCATCCCGATGCCCTGAAGCGTCAACAGACAGCAACATCCGACCCCCGAACGAATAATCATTTTTTTTTCGTCATTCTAAGATAATCCGTATAATTTTTACCGAAAAACCAACGAATACTTTCCACAGTATACCCTCTTCATGGCAATAATCCATGCAGCCCTCGCTGCCTCACTCATCCTGCTGGTACTGAGCGTTGCAGGAGCCTCCGTGAGGCGATCAATCCCAGGAAGCGATCACTTTTATCATGCAGCACAGCTGCACCTTTCCGCATTCTTTCTGCTGGCGACAATCACCATTCTCACCCGCATCAACCAGGAAGCAGGCATCCCAATTCCTCACGCTATCGTCGTAACAGCTACAATCCTGCCACTCATGGCGCTCTCAGCCCTGAGAACCGTGCTCGACCCCCACTTTCCAAACATGACATACTGGATTTCAATATGGGCAAAGATGTTTCTCCTCTGCCTGCTCAGCGCATCAACCTATGCAATAGTGCGCACCCCGGGCAGTCACAGCTTCATGCCTGCACTCGACAATAACGATATCTTCCCTTATCTGCTCAGGGCATCAGCTTTTCTCCCCTGGCAGTCAGGGCAAATGGCGACAGACATCGGAGGAAATACTCCTCAAGACCTGCTCAGCAGCTCATCGAAATTCGCAAGCGCTCTTTTTCTTGCGTTTTTCAAGAGCATTATCTCTTCTCCGGCAATTGCCGCAACCTCAGCAATGACCGCGGCAAAAGCTGTCATCATCCATCTTTTCTGGAGCGTATTTCGCTCTCAGGGGCTCCCGACCATTGCCGCGCTTGCATGGTTAATGTTTTTTGCCTTTCTCCCCACACTCGAGCTCGCCGGTTTGCGCTTCCACCTGTCACAACTCATGTTCATATATGTTGCCGCCATATCCATGCTTTTTGGCGATAAGCTGTTCCTCGGGCCATTATATCGGACTCTGTTCTCCGTTTGCATTCTTGTCACAACCGTGGCACTGCTCTATCCTGTAGCTCTTCCGCTATATGGCGCTCTGACTTTTGCTTCACTGATTGGATACCTCTACATCAACCAAAAACCTTTCCCGTGGCAGTCTGTGTTTCTCCTGTCAGTAGCACTTGCTACAGGATACCTGCTGATAAAGACCACCCTGCTCCAGCATACAGATTATTACCACCATATCGAGGGCAGCTACTACCCGATGAACTTCCTGCCGATCACCGGGCACCTACTCGCCCCCATCGGATTCAGGGTTTTCAATATCGGCCCTACAGTCTCGGCAGCTCTTCCGGCACTGATCGGCATCGACCTGCTGCTGATCGTATTCATCGTAAGACTCGCTTTACGGTTTTCACAGGACAGTTCACGCAGCAGAGCAATGCTCTGGTTACTTCTATTGGTCGGCACCACAGTCGCCTACCTGACACTGTACGCTTTATCTGACGGCAACTACAGAGCATATAAGTTCGGGACCACGGCGGTCACTCTGGCCGTATTGTTCACAGTCGGCTACATTCTCCATATCTCCCATCAGTTTCACCAAAAAACAACCATCCTCACCCTGGCGCTCGTCACCGCGATCAACATCGCCGGACTCTCATATACGAAAATGAACCGCTCCATTCCGAACCGTTATGACAATTGGGCACGTGCAATTAATGAAGAAAAACGCGAAACGATCATCTGCGACTTCAGCGGCTATCACGTCAACATGTACCTCACGCTAGTGCTCCGTGGCGTTTCATTGTACAGCCTGCGCGACAGCTACTATTCATCACCACCACCCGCTGGCACGACTACGGTGTTTACTGATCGGCCGATCAACGACATAACCGCACCTATCATCCGTTGCTACCCCGGAGAAATAAGAGAAGTACTCCTGGAAAATCCATAAGACCCATCACCCCCGCCGCAATAATTACGTATAATAACGTCTACACTGAATATACTGGCCAAAGTGTGCCTCCGATTCTGTCCTAAACTGTGCCAGTCGTTCTGGGGTAAACTGGTCCACCCAGGCGTTACATCACTGGCAGAAGTTGCCGGTGACACTGTTATGACCGTCACTCCCAGCGACCATGAGCAGCTGGCACATGCAATCTCGACAATGATCGACCATGACGACACATTACCTGATCATTGCCAACAAGTTCCCTCCCTGTAAGTGTGGCGGCATTGCTTTCGGAGCTTTTTCCAGAAACTCCCGTTTCCACCAGGCAATCTGATTCGGATGAATCTTATGTTTCTGGGTGAGCTCTATTAGGGTAAGACGCTAACTGATGGCTTCAAGGACGACCTTGGTTTTGAAGTCTGCACTGTATTTCCTGCGGGTGCGTTTCATGATGACTGCTGGTTTTGATGGCCGTTTCCAATGTAACCAGCTGTCCTGTTTTTTGGGAGTGGCTCACTTACGCACTGTTTTGCGATCAAGGCCAGTGCTACGGCGGATTTGGCTGATACGCAACCCTTTTTCGAAAAGATTCTTAACTTTGCGCCACATAGTTAAGCGGTTTTACAGTGGTTCGACTGGCTGGAATCTTCAAACATAGGGCTATGTTTTTTTCGCCAACCAGGGGAATCTTATTTTCCGAAATCTGGAGATTGTTAATTGCCGCCCAGCAGTCTGGCAATCTGCGATTGCACAACCCCGCGCTCATACGTTGACAGAAACCGCTCTAACCCCGCAGCACCCAGAGTGCTGCGCAGCTCCCTGTCAGTAACAAGCTTCTCAAAGGCAGCGGTCCACTCATTTGCTGACGAAGCCAGGAACCCGGTGCATCCATCAACAACTGCCGCCAGGTTCTCCCCGACAGCAGATGCGATCACCGGTTTAGCGTGCGACATATACTGCAGAAGCTTGAATGCACATTTCCCCCGGCTCCACTCATCATCCTCGAGCGGCATCACCCCAATATCTATCGACTCAAGCCACTGCAGCTCAGTCTCAGGCGACCAGGGCACAAACTCCCACTGTGCTTGCAGCCCTTCTGGGGGCATGCCGCTCATCACGCTGAAGCGCACATGAGGATATCGCTGCTGAATAGCAGACACTGCAGTATCGATCAGCCGCAAAAAAGGAAGATTGCCATTACTTCCGATCCATCCAATAGTAACCTTACCCGGCTCCCTGAACAACGGATCAACAAGAGGAGGACGCTCAAGGGCCGTAGGTACAAGAAAAACACTTTCTGGAGGAGCATATCGCCGTGCATACTCGCACAAAACAGTGCTTCCGCCAAATACCAGCGAAGACTTGCCCAGCAAATGATTGATTCTGGAAATGTAGGCCGGTGAACCAGGATGCTTGTCCTTCAGCTTTCCCACATGCGTACTCTGGCGGGTATAGAGTGCATCATCGAAATCATAGATCAACCTGCTGCGACGAGCAATCATGTTAACAAGAAACGGCGCCAGCGGCTTACGCTGCAGCCAGACATAATCATACTGCCCGGCCGACAACGCCAGACGCACCTTCTCGATATAATTTTTTCCCACAATGCTCACGGGATGCATTTCTATCCCATACTCCTTCCAGTAAGGAAGAAAAGCGCCAACCCTATACCGGTAGCTTGCCTGATTAGTGGCTATGTGTAAGCAGAGAACTGTTATCATATCCCCACTCTATTCCCATAACGACCTAAAAAGAAATCAACATAAGCCTTTAGAATAAGGCGAGCATATTCCAATCTTCGGGGGGAATAACGTAAACAACGAGAAATCCTGGCATGCATATGCCGTCTAAGACCCCTAAGCGCCTTGTCATTATACCCTTTATAGGTGCGAAGCAGGTATAGACTATTACGTACAATGAAATACATCCTCTTTGGAGAATGGATTGAAAACGTTTTTTTCTTTCTTCCCCAGAGAAACGAACCATTATAAAGCTCACCAGGGCTGTGCCCCATACAACAGTTAACTGCCTCAAGCACAGCATACCCCTTAATCCCGGCTCGTATACAATAGTCGTGATCGACACCATCAATAAAAAGGCGTTCATCAAACAGCCCTATTTCCGACATAAGATTCAGATTCAACAGGCTACCAGCTGTCATCACCTCGAATTTCGGTTCAAATCTGCATGCAGCACCATCATCTAATGTGGTATTATGACCAGGAGCCACAACGGCAACAGTGGCCATATCCAGATGCCGAAAAGCACCAAAAAAACGACGAGCTACCGCTTCAGGGAAAAAGCTATCCTGATCCATGGTGAGCAACCATGAAAACCTTCCATTAAGCGCCTTTTCCACACCTCTATTTAATGCTGCAGCCACGCCCAGGTTTTCACATGAGGCAATAATTTCTGCATGGGGAACATATTCAAGAAGCTTCTGATGTAAGCCATAATCCGGATGTGGAGAATTATCCACAACAACCAACTTTTGCAGGTAGTGCGCATACGTCTCCAAATTCTTCAAATGAAGCTCCGTAGGATAGTAAAGGGTAACCACCCCACAGAGGTGTTCTTTTGGCCTTGCTACTTTTTCTTCATCCACGTATATCTCATTATAATCTCTTACACCTGTCCGTCCTGCTTCCCCTCAAACTGAATATCGTAGTACATCTTGTACAAACCATTCTTTTCCAGCAGTTCCTTGTGCGAGCCACTTTCTGCGACCTTACCACGATCCATTACAATAATCTTGTCTGCATTCTTCACTGTCGACAGCCTGTGAGCCACAACAAGTGCCGTACGATCCTGCAACGCATGATCAATCGCTTCCTGCACCACTTTTTCCGATTCATTGTCCAGCGCGCTGGTTGCCTCATCGAAAATCAGGAGTTCAGGATTTTTCACCATAGCCCTTGCAATAGCAAGCCTCTGGCGCTGTCCACCCGACAGCTGGATCCCTCGATCGCCTACAAGGGTCCCATACTGTTGAGGTTTATCCTCAATAAACTTATGCGCATTAGCCAGCTTGGCAGAACGCACCACCTGTTCATGTTCAGCTTCACCATGCACCCCATAGGCGATATTCTGCTCAATGGAATCATTAAAGAGAATAACCTCCTGGCTCACCACACCAATGATCCTGCGCAGCTGTTTATAATCGAATTCCTTAATATCAGTCCCGTCTATAGTAATTCTGCCGCCATCTACATCATAGAAACGAAGAAGCAGGTCGACCACAGTGGATTTACCCGACCCTGACTGCCCAACAAGAGCAACCATCTCTCCCTTCTTGATTTCAAAGCTGACATGATCGAGCACCAGGGGCGCATCAGCCTCTTTCCGATACTTGAAGCTCACATCCTCAAACTTAATGGTATGATCCAATCGTTCAATCGGTTTCGTGCCATTCACTACGTCAGATTCTGCATCGAGCACGGCAAACAAACGTTCAGCAGAAATCAACCCAAGCTGTATCTGAGTATTGGCCTCCCCGAGCATCTTGATCGGCCCCATGGTTGAATAGAGGCTAAAGGCAAATACGATAAGTTCATTTGCCGTCATGGTACCAGCAAACACCTGCAACCCACCAAACCAGAGCACAAAAGCAATCGCCGTTACCAGAAGCGTCTCATTCAGAGGACTGATAATATTCTTCAGCCGATTGATCTTGAGCTCCAGGCGCCGGAAATCTTTCGTGAAAGAACGAAACTTCATGAACTCGATATCCTCATAGGCGCTCGACTTGATCACCTTAATACCATTAAACTTCTCCTGAAGCACGGAGTTCATGTCACCCATACTGTTCTGGAAGGAAAAAGCCAGCTTCCTGACCTTTTTGCCTATGATGCGGATCACAAAGAAAATGATGATTGAAACAGCAAAAGCGAACAGAGTCAACTTCCAGCTCAAGGCAATCAGCACACCCATATACACAAAAATGGCAAACGGGTTCTGCACCAGGTTGATGAATGTCGAGCTAATGGAAGTCTGCACATTCATCACGTCATTGTAGACATGGTTCATCAGGTTGCCAACACGCTGATTATTGAAATAATCAAGGTGCATCTCGATGATCGACTCGAACACGTTATCCCGCAGCTTCTTGGTGGCCTTGGTCTGAATAGCGAAAATCAGCTGCTTGTTGATGTAAAGGAAGAGGTTCTTGAAAAAGAAGGCGGCTATCAAGAACAAACAGATATTGAATAACGTCTGCTGCTTTGTCTCCGCGTAAAAGACTGACTCAAATGCCTGGCGCACCTGCTTTTTAAGCTTTTCGGTATCAATCCCACTTTTGGGTGCAGCAGCATCCTGAACCTCAAGTCCTTCACCTCCAGTCGGGCGACTGTCGTTATCAACAACGGATTCTGCCACCGTTTTATCCGACGTGAAAATCGCGTTCAAGAGCGGCAGCACAGAATAAATAGACACCACACTGAACAACGAGGTCAGCATGCTGACCAGAACAACCAAAGCAATTTTGCCCTTTGAAGGGGCTAAGTACTTCAGAATACGAACGAGAACCTTCATTACACCTGAAACATAAAGTGGTCATAAAAAATAAAGCCCATATAGTATACACCATATGGGCTCACAATTCAAAAGAATAGCAGCTGCTAGTCAACACGGGGAGGCCATGCTAAGGAGAAGTCTTCTCGATCCAAAGTAAGGTTTGGATTGTAAGCGGGATCGTTTTCAATAATTGCTCCCCATGTTGATCTCATGTAAGCCTGCTCCATTTGGAGGCGGTTGTTTTGTTGCACGCCAAGATCATCGCCCCGGGTTGCTGATTCATGGTGGTAGAGTTCTGCATAAGGAGTCCAGATAGTACGATACCCCATTTTATTAAGTTTAAGGCAGAAATCAACATCATTATATGCAACTTTCAACTCAACATCGTTCAATCCACCAGCAGCAAGATATAGCTCTCTTTTAACCAGCATACATGCACCAGTTACTGCTGAAAAAGATTGTTGAAGAATTCCTCGACCAAAATAACCAGCACTTTGTTTAACCATATATTTATGTGCATGGCCTGCAAGTCCTCCTATACCCAAAACAACTCCCCCATGCTGAACCGTATCATCCGGGTACAACAATCGTGCCCCCACAGCACCCACATCTAATCTTGCGGCATTTGAAAGCATCTCAGAAAGCCATTCTGGAGATATCACTTCAACATCGTTATTTAAAAGACACACATATTCTCCGTTGGAAGAAAATACAGCACTGTTATTTAATCGCGAATAATTAAACTCACCTTCATCTTTTATAATTTTAATTCGTGGATTACGTGCATATTTATTCAGGAGATTCAATGTCGAAGACTCCACAGATCCGTTATCAACAATTGTAATCTGGTAATGCGGATATAAGGTCTTAACCAATAGAGAATCAATACATCTTTTAAGAAGATCAGCCTTATCCCTTGTAAGAATAATAATATCAACAAGAGCATCAGCTTCTAGCAGAGAATAATTAACTTTCTGATGGCAGGGCACACTGGGCGCCATAACCACTTCTGCTTCTAGACCTTGTCTTTTCAGATGTTCATTAATTGCCTTCAACGCAGCATTTCGAACATAAGGCTTCGCCTCAGTAGAACTAGCCGTACTATTTTTGTGAATTCTCCAATGATATAGAACCTTTGGAATATGTCGAACCTGACCATGATCAAGTAACTCCAACACCCTTAACGCCAAGTCATAATCTTGTGAGCCCTCTAAATTCACCCTAAACCCACCAATCTGCTTTACCAGTGATCTCTTATAAACACCAAGATGACTGATCATATTCTGACAAAGGAACAAATCATAATTAAAATCTGATTTAAAATAAGGATCCGTTCTCTCGCCATCTTCATTAATTTTATCTTCATCAGAATAGACTATTCCCGCACTAGGATAAGCAACTATCTCCTTAGCCACATAGTACAATGCTGCAGGGTGAAGCTGATCATCATGATCCAGCAAAGCAATATAATCTCCCTTAGCTAGTTCAAGAGCTGAATTGCTAGCACGAGAAATATGACCATTTGTTTCCCTAAAAACACACTGTATCCTGGAGTCTGTCTTTGCATAGCTGCGCAACAGCTTACGCACCGCATTATTCGGTGATTTATCATCAGCAATACAAAGTTCCCAATTGGGATAGAGTTGGTTTCTTACGGATTCAATAGCCTCTTTCAAAAACTCTAGAGGAGGATTATACACTGGCATAACAATTGAGATGAGCGGCGGATCTTTCATCGCTTTAATTTCAGTTCGTATAGCACTGCGTTTTTCTTCATTTAGCGTATCATAGAGTTTGATCCAGTGCTTATATGACTTATCATTAGCCACCCCCTTAGAGCGACCAGAAAAAACATGACGAATCTTTCTAGATCTTTTTCTAACTGATTTCGTCCACTTCCTGACCGGTTTAGTCATCCGCCAACTACTAGAGCGTTCCATACGCCCCAATCTAGACTGAATTTCCTCTAATCGATGCTGTAATGACGAGCTATCTTGCTCCAGACGAGCATTCTCACCCTGCAACAACTCTTGTGTCTTCTTCAGTCGCTCACTTTCTTCACGAAGCACTCCTCTTTCTTGCTCCAGACGAGCATTCTCACCCTGCAACAACTCTTGTGCCTTCTTCACTCGCTCACTTTCTTCACGAAGCGCAGCTCTTTCCTGCTCTAAGCGAGCATTCTCACCCTGTAACAACTCTTGTGTTTTCTTTGCCTCGATGAATTGATACTGCATTTCCGCAGATGCTCCGAGTCTTGAAAATAAGAACTTTATCTTGTACCGTCCATTTTCAGACGTATACTCCTCCAATAGAGCCAGCAGCTCCGGATTAATATCCGTTCCAACAAAAAGCACCCCTAAACCATGTGAATGATCAAAAGCAATATGTGGGTATCCAGCTGACACTTCTTCCCATAGCCTCCAGACCCCAAAGTCTCTTTCTTTTACATTGATATCATGAAATAATACAACACCACGTTCACTTACTTTCGGCAACCAAGTTTCAAAATCATGTTTAACAGCATCATACGTATGCAAACCATCTATATGTAAAAGATCAATAGACTTCTCCCCAAAATAGACAACTGCATCATCGAAAGTCATCCGCATCAAGGTTGAAAATGATGCATAGTGATCGGCATTATATTGAGACACATCAGCGAACACATCTTCACCATAGAGGCCTGCATGTTCATCACCTTGCCATGTATCCACTGCGAAACAACGCGTAGGCAAGTTGGTTGCATGAACACTCTGACAGAATGCAAAGTAAGAGTTCCCAGTATGAGTACCGAGCTCAACCAAGCATTCTGGACGAAGCTTATCAACAATCCAAAATGCAAATGGAATGTGACCTGCCCAACTTGTCGGGAATTTTATACGAAGGGGCTTAAGACTTAAGGAAGCATCCATAGGAACAAGAAAAAAGAATTAAAACAATAATGCTCAGTACAAGAGAGCTAAAAAATGAAGCGGACCCTGGTTATTAGACAGTGTGACCTTGCTATATTTTGACGGACACTATGAGAAGCCATACCTTACCATCACAGGAGGTATGTAAAATGAGTCAAACGCCCATGCGTCGGAAGTACAGTAAAGAATTCAAGCAAGATGCCGTCAATCTTGCACTCAAAAGGGAAAAGCCGGTAAGAGAGATTGCCTCAGATCT